>ENA-UOYH01000529-UOYH01000529.1-marine-metagenome-genome-assembly--contig:-NODE-529-length-13159-cov-2.086990_pt1 | contig 13159 bp, 12 predicted proteins | sample MGYA00238175_ERZ767261 | MGnify/ENA primary metagenome ERZ767261 (study PRJEB28946, sample SAMN06267185) | marine metagenome | isolation source: Columbia River Estuary | place: USA:Columbia River Estuary...
CCGCGATGACAAGCGCTGTATGCTTGAAGCTAGATTGGAGAATAGACAGCCCCTTGCGGTTACGAGCCATGCAAACACGGTAGACGAAGCGCTAATGAATGCGCTTGATCAACTCAAGACCCTATTGGGAAAGACGTAGATTCAGTTGAAGAACGATTAGTGTACTATCTATTAAGTGCCGCTAATGGATATCCGAAATAGCTAATACGCTTGGCTTAATAATGTTATAAATAGCGATCAATAAAATAAGGAGACAATGAAATACTACAATTCAAAAACAATCAGTGGAACGAGCGTTGCAGCTATTCGACCAAAGGTAGAAGAGGAGTTAAAGAAAGAAGGATTTGGGGTTCTCACGGAGATTGACATTCAAGCTACCATGAAAAATAAATTGGATAAAGACTATTTGCCCCACCTGATATTGGGTGCCTGTAATCCAGTTTATGCTGACAAAGTAATCAGCATAGAGCCAACGATTAGTACGATGTTGCCCTGTAACTTCACCCTGCGTGAATTAGCAAATGGTGATGTGGAAATTGCTATGGTTGATCCCTCTGTGGCAATGGACGCTATTGAAAATGATGATATCATTGATTGTGAATTGACTGTTAAGTTGGAGCTTGACCGCCAAGAAAGATTGATGGTATTTTGTCTTTTTGTAGCTCTTAAATCTTCGCCATAAACGATCATGTGTGCATGTTTTGGATATTTTGCACCTTCATTGGGACTAGGCGTAAATGAGAATTTACTATTGGTATTTAAAAACGGTGAACCATAAATTTGAAATTGCATATCTGTTCCGCGACCAACACTAACATTAGTTCCCTCAAAAAAACATAAACTAGGGTATAAATTAATGGACTTCTCATTAGGTAGGTTAGGGGAAGGTTTAATAGGTAATCTATATTCTGAATCGTGAGTGTAATTTTTTAATTTAATAACAGTTAAAGGTGACTTAATACCGTCTTTTAACCATTTTTCTCCATTAATCATTTGACCATATTCACCAATTGTCATTCCATAAACAACAGGAACAGGGTGCATTCCTACAAAACTCTTGTGATCATTTTCTAGAACAGGACCATCTATATAATGTCCATTGGGATTTGGTCTATCTAATAAAATTAATGGGATATTTAATTCTGCACAAGCCTCCATAACATAATGTAAAGTAGAGATGTAAGTATAAAATCTAACACCTACATCTTGGATATCAAATAGTACTAGATTGATTCCTCTTAATTGAGATTTAGTAGGTTTTTTATTTTTTCCGTATAGAGAAATAATTGGGAGTTTTGTTTTTACATCTAATTCATCTTCTATAGATTCTCCAGCATCTATATTGCCTCTAAAACCATGTTCTGGTGCAAATACTTTTTTTATATTTAACTCTAAAGAAACTAGGGTATCTATAAGATGAGTAGTTTTTTTTCCATCAAAAATAACTGAGGTTTGATTTGCAACAATGGCAATTTTTTTTCCTTTTAATATTGGTAAATATGATCCAATTTGATCAGCACCAGTTTTTAAATAATGCACAGATTTTGGTTCTTGACCGAAGGAAACGATTCTTGAACTAATTACTAGAAGAATAAATAAATATGTATTTTTACGAACAGTTAAAATCATAGCATTGAATTACGAATTATTTTTGGCGAAACGCATCATCTCTAGCAAAGAGTATAAAAATAGTATTTCATCTCCAATAATAAAAATAGCTATCATGGCAATTTCATTAGGAATGATAGTTATGTTAATTGCAATAGCGACAGGAGACGGTCTTCGAGAAAAAATTAGAAGTAAAATTTCTGGTTTTAAAGGGCATGTTCAAATTACAAATTATGATGCGAATAATTCTGACGGCTCTGTTATTCCTATTGATAAAAATCAAAAATTTTACCCAAGTTTTTCAAATATAGAGGGAATAAAAAACGTCCAAGTTTATGCCAATCAAGTTGGATTAATTAGAACAAAAACAGATTTTGAGGGAATAATTTTTAAAGGAGTTTCTTCAGATTATGATTGGACTTTTTTTAAGGAATATTTAATTTCAGGAAATCTTCCAAACTTTAATCAAAAAAGAACAAGAGATATTCTATTGTCCTCAACAGTCGTCAATAGATTAAAATTACAATTAAATGATACCATTAATGCAACTTTCTTTAAGAACAATACTAATAAATTGCCTTCAAATAGAAAATTAGTTATTGTAGGTATTTATGATACTGGTTTTTTGGAATTTGATAAAAATATGATGATTGGAGATATTAGACAAGTTCAAAGATTAAATAAATGGAAATCAAATGAGGTTGGAGGGTTTGAAATTATTTTAGAAAATTTTGATGATTTAAGTTTAAAAGGGAATGAAATTTATAGAGAGATAGATTCAACTTTAGATGCTACCACTATAGCTGCAAAATACCCTGCTCTTTTTGAATGGATAGAACTTTTTGATAATAATACATGGTTTATTATAATAATTATGATCTTAGTAGCAGGTATTAATATGATTACCGCACTTTTAGTTTTGATTTTAGAGCGAATACCTATGGTAGGTATTTTGAAGTCTTTGGGGAGTACTAATTGGAGCATACGAAAGATTTTTTTATACAATGCCTCTTACTTAATTTTTATTGGATTATTTTGGGGGAATTTAGCAGGCTTAACATTACTTTTTATTCAGAAATATGGAGGATTTATTACTCTAGATCCAGCTACATATTATGTTTCAGAAGTCCCTGTAAGCATTAATTTGTTATCTATAGTTTTATTAAATATTGGAACCTTGATAGTGTGTTTTGTTATGTTAATTATTCCTTCTATTATTATTACAAAGATTGAGCCTTCTAAATCTATCAAATTTGCTTAATAATCTCCTTATGAAAACACCAGTCCCTAGAAGGTTATCTCTAAAATATTTTGTTCCTTTACACCATAATATATAATTGAATGCAATACGCTAATAATATTTTAGAAACTATTGGAAATACTCCTTTAGTTAAGATAAATCATTTGACAAAAGATTTACCATGTTTAGTTCTTTCAAAATATGAAACTTTTAATCCAGGAAATTCTGTAAAAGATAGAATGGCCTTACAGATGATTGAAGATGCAGAAGCGGATGGGCGTTTAAAACCAGGAGGAACTATTATAGAGGGCACTTCAGGGAATACTGGTATGGGATTAGCATTGGCAGCTGTAATTAAAGGATATAAGTGTATTTTTGTAATGGCAGATAAACAATCTAAAGAAAAAGTTGATATTCTTAGAGCAGTAGGAGCAGAGGTAGTTGTTTGTCCTACCGATGTTGAGCCAGAAGACCCAAGATCTTATTATTCAGTATCTAAAAGATTGGGAAAAGAAACTCCTAACTCTTGGTATGTGAATCAATATGATAACCCAAGTAATTGCAAAGCACATTTTAAAAGTACAGGCCCAGAAATTTGGAAACAAACAAATGGTAAAGTCACTCATTTTGTTGTTGGAGTCGGTACAGGTGGAACTATTTCAGGTGTTGGGAGCTATTTGAAAATGATGAATCCTGAAATTAAAATATGGGGTATAGATACTTATGGTTCAGTATTTAAAAAATATCATGAAACTGGAATATTTGATGATAATGAGATTTATCCATACATAACTGAAGGAATTGGAGAAGATATTTTACCACTAAATGTGAATTTTTCTTTAATAGATGGTTTTACCAAAGTTACCGATAAAGATGCTGCGATTTATACTCAAAGGCTTGCAAAAGAAGAAGGAATGTTTTTAGGAAATTCGGCAGGAGCTGCTGTTAAAGGTCTTTTACAATTAAAAGAACATTTCACAAAAGATGACGTTGTTGTAGTTTTATTTCATGATCATGGAAGTAGGTATGTTGGTAAAATGTTTAATGATGATTGGATGCGTAAACAAGGGTTTATCCAATAATCAAAAAAAGATTCTAAAATTATAATTTGTAAATAATTTTAAATTATTACCTTCATTAAAATGTTTAAATATTAAATATGAAAACTATAAAAATCATTGTTTTTACATTGTTGCTTATAGGCTGTAATACTCAACAGAAACAAAAAAATAATTTCATGAATTATTCGGATGAAATTTTGGAGAAAGCTCAAGAAATTCATGATCGAGTCTTGGTTTTAGACACCCACGTAGACATTAATGTATCAAATTTCACTAATGATAATAATTACACTGAAGATTTAGGAAATCAAGTTAATCTTCCAACTATGAAAGCAGGTGGTCTAGATGTTGCTTGGTTCATTGTTTACACAGGGCAAGGACCTCTTACTGCTGAGGGTTACAAAAAAGCATATGAAAATGCAATTAGTAAGTTTGATGCTATTCATAGATTAACAAAAGAAATTGCGCCAGATAAAATTGGTTTAGCAGTAAATTCTTCTGAAGCGAGAGAATTACATCGTATTGGTAAAAAAGTTGCTATGATTGGTGTAGAAAATGCATATCCTCTTGGTTTAGATATTTCTAGAGTCAAAGAATTTTATGATAGAGGAGCAAGATATATGTCATTATCTCACAACGGCCACAGTCAGTTTTGCGATTCAAATACTGGAGAAAAAGACAGTTTATGGATAGATAAAGGGGTGAGTAATCTTGGAAAGCAAGTTATAGAGGAAATGAATAAATTGGGGATGATGATTGATGTTTCCCATCCATCAAAACAATCTATTAAAGATATGATTTCACTATCTAAAGCTCCTATTATAGCCTCCCATTCGTCAGCTAGAGCTTTATGTAATCATAGCCGAAATTTAGATGATGAGCAATTAGAATGGATGAAGTCTAATGGTGGTGTAGTTCAAACAGTAGCGTTCAGCTCTTATGTGAATTCAGAAAAACATATTGCATATTCATCTGCATTATCAAAAAAAGTTGAAAATTTAGCTAGAGAAAGAGAAATAGAGATGATGTCTAGGGATAAGATTAGAAAACTAGATGCTGCTGATCGTGAAATTTACCTAAAGCAATACAGAGTAATGTCGAAGGAAGCAGCTAAATCGATGAATGAATCGGATCCAAAACCAGTTGATGTTGCAGATTATGTAGATCATATAGATTATTTGGTTGAAAAAATTGGATTAGATCATGTAGGTATAAGTTCAGATTTTGACGGAGGTGGTGGAATTTATGGATGGAATGATGCATCTGAAACATTAAATGTAACAGCAGAGTTATTAAAAAGGGGGTATTCTGAAGATGAAATTTCTCAATTATGGAGTGGTAATTTACTTCGAGTTTTAGATAGGGTTGAACAAGTTGCAAAGAAATTACAAACTAAAGGTAAAGTTTAAAAAAGTTTTAATCTATAATTTAAATAAAAACCATCTCTATACAGAGATGGTTTTTAAACTAAAACTAATCAAATTACCTTTTATAAATCAAATATCTATGATTTAAAAAAAACTTTTAATTCAACTATTATGCCAAAAGTTATTTATTTTTTTATTTCTTATAAATAATTTGTTCTTACTTAAAGTAATTTCGAAATTTATTAAAAATGTCAACAGGTTACTTTTTATAAAAAATTATAGTGTATTAAAATGGTTTAATATTTTATATGGCGTGTTTATGTGCTTTATACGATGAACGAACTAGAGCACCACTTTCAACATACATAAATCCCATCTCTAGCCCTAAAGTTTCATATTTTTTAAATTGATCAGGTGTAATAAATTCCTTTACAGGTAGGTGTTTTTTTGTGGGCTGTAAATATTGACCAATTGTTAAAACATCTAGTCCCACCCCTTGTAAATCTTTCATGGTTTGAATAACCTCTTCTTCAGTTTCACCAAGTCCTAACATTAATCCAGTTTTGGTTCTCATCCCTTTTTCTTTAAGGTATTTAAGTACATTAAGGCTTCTGTCGTATTTAGCCTGGATTCGCACTTCTCGAGTTAATCTTCTAACAGTTTCCATATTGTGAGAAACTACCTCTGGATGGACATCTATAATACGATCTATTTGATTTGTTTTTCCTTGAAAATCTGGAATTAAAGTTTCTAAAGTAGTATTTGGATTTGCTCTTCTGATGGCATCTACTGTCTCAGACCAAATAATAGACCCTCCATCTTTTAAATCGTCTCTGTCAACGGAGGTGATTACGGCGTGTTTTATACCCATAATTTTAATTGACCTAGCTACTTTTTCGGGTTCATCCCACTCAACCGTTTCGGGTCTTCCAGTCTTCACACCACAAAAACCACATGATCTGGTACAGATATTTCCTAAAATCATAAAGGTAGCAGTTCCTTCTCCCCAACATTCACCCATATTAGGGCAACTTCCACTGGTACAAATGGTATTTAATTTATATTTATCTACCAACCCTCTGAGTTCGGTGTATTTTTTCCCTACGGGTAACTTTACACGGAGCCAGTCTGGTTTTTTTACTCTTTTAGGAAGTACAGCAGTATCGTTTGCCATTATTTAATAATTTATAATGCAAAGTTACGAAGAAAACAATTATAAATTTATTAGAAACCAAGCACTAAATACTATTAAAAAAATAATTCCACAAATGCTTAATATTTTTAAGTAAACTGAGGGTTGATGTTCTTTTGGTGTGTGTTTTCCAGTAATTAATATATAATTTAAAACTGCGTAAAATGGAGCTGTAAGAAAAGATAATATAGTTGCTATTTTCACCATTAAACCCATGTCATCTCTAAAATATCTGAGGATTATATAAGTTCCTATTCCTAAAAGAATAATCCAAAAATAATAGTTTAACTTTATTTTGTTAGAAAATAATAAACCATTGGCTATGGACATTGTTCTAGGAGAGGCATCTAATGTTGTAATAGTAGTGCTAAACATTGTAGTAAAAGCTGCTATAGCAATAAATACATAGGCGAAATCCCCTAAATTTTTTGTGTATAATTCAATCAATTGACTCGCAAAAACACTTCCTTTATTTGAAAAACTCTGACCCGTTTTGTTCATGACTAAAGCTCCAAGAGCAATAAAACAAATGGCTAATAATATTGTTCCAATATACCCAATATTAAAATCGAAAATGGCTTGTTTAGTTGTTGTTTTTTTTAATGTTGTCTTTTCTTTTTCTAAAGACCATATAGATTGCCATATTGAAATGTCGAGAGGTGCTGGCATCCAACCTAAAAAAGCAATTAAAAAATAAATTTCAATAGCTCCTTCAGGGAATACTTGAATAAATGTATGTGCCTGGTTATTTTTTATGATAGCAACACCTACAGCAATGAGCGTAGACACAGTTAATATCAAAATAACATATTTCATTAAGTTATCTAAAAGTTTGTATTTACCGATGATTAATATAGAAATACTAAGAATTATAATTAATAATGACCAAGTAATCATATCAACCCCCCCAAAAACATTAACTGCTAAAGCAGCTGTGACTATAGTAACTGCAGCTTGAATAATGAACATGGTAATAAAACTAATACAGTAACTAATGGCTAAAACCCCACTTCCCAACTTTTTATAACCATCTAATAATGTCTCTCCAGTAGCCGCAGCATATCTAGGCCCAAATTGGAAAAAAGGATATTTAAAAAGAGCCGCAATTAATATTGCCCACAACAGACCAAAACCAAAATCAGCTCCAGCTCTTGTTGATTGAACAAGATGAGATACACCAATAGCTGCCCCTGCAAAAAGCAATCCTGGACCTAAAGATTTTAGGATTCTTTTTTTCATTAGGATTTATTTATAATCTCGGCTAATATTTTTTTAGCACGTAATAATTTTACTTTAATATTACTCATAGGTTCATCTAAGTGTTCAGAAATTTCCTTGTAGGTTAATTCTTTAAAAAAACGTAAATGAATCACTTCTTGGTATTTTGGTTTTAGTTGTTTGATGTCTTCCAGAAGCTTGGCTAGATTCTGTTCAGTAATAAGGTTGTCCTCAGGAGATGGATTATTATCAACAATCTTATAAGCTTCAGCTTCTTGATCTTCACTAGTAGTAGTATTGATCGATTTTTGATTTTTTCTAATCAAATCAATATGTATATTTTTAGAAATGGTAGTTAACCAAGTTTTGAATTGATATTTTTTATCAAAACTGTTAATCTTATCAAATGCTTTAGAAAATGTTTGTATGGTAATGTCTTCAGCATCATTTTCATTTTGAGTTCTTTTCAATTGATAATTATATATATCTGTCCAAAAGTGGTGCAATAAAAAGTTAAAAGAACTTTGGTCTCCTTGTTTTGCTTTCTGAATGTGATTAGCTAAAATTTCTTTAGTTATTTCCAATACGTATTTTTTGAAATGGAGTAGGATATAAATATAACAAATTGAAATAGAACTAAAAATAATTCTATAAATGGTAAAAAATATAGGATACTGTTTTTCTGTATTTTTTTTGCAGAAAAACCAATGATAGATGAACTAAAAGTTAAATAGCTTAAAATAATACCTAAAGTGTATACATCTGCTTTATAATAAAGTATGAAAGGAATTAAGAAAATAAAAAGTAGTTTAGAACTACTAAATAATCCTAACAAGAATTTATGTTTGTACTTATAGTGTGAAAATATTTTTAATTGTTTTATTTTAAAAGTAAACCATTTTTTTAGTGTGAGTGGGGTTTTTGAAATTATAAAGCTATCTGGGTTTAGTGCTATAGTTGTATTTGAAGAGGTAGATGCATCTCTAATAAAAAGATCATGATGCCCAGAATCTATTTTTATGTGATTTATAAAACCGTTAACTCTGTAAAACTCACTTTTCTTATAGGCTAAATTTTTTCCGTCCACCATATAAGAAGACTGAAGTTTTGTGTAAGAAAAAGATTGAACAGTAGAAAGTAATTTGTCAAATCGTATTAAAAAGTTTAAAAAAGAATATTTTTTTGATTCATATGCTGCATAACCTAAAACAATAGATTTTGATTCAGAAAAATGAACAGACATCTCTTTAATCCATTTTTTTGAATTAGGTATACAGTCAGCATCTATAAAAAGTAATTGTTCATGTTTTGCAGATTTAATCCCTAGAGTTAACGCATACTTTCTATTTCCCCAAAATGCTTCATTATTTTTAACATTAACAATCTTTATTCGTGAATTATTGGCTTGAAATTCTTTAATTACTTCAAATGTCTCATCGTTTGAGGCATTATTAATAAAGATCAATTCATAATTTTCATACTCTTGTTCTTCCAGTAAAGGAATAAGTCTGTTTAAATGTTTTGCATTGTTCTTAGCATATACAATAACTGAAACAGGAACAAAATCATCAAAAGATTTGTTTGAATTTTCATGAAATAAAAAGGATGTAAATGAGATGTAGTAAGATAACTGAACTACTGCGGTAACTACAAAAGTGTAGAATAAAACAGTAATGATCATTGAAATTTAATTATGGGTTGGTTCTGTACAATCTTCAAATTGATCTGAAGTTTTGCCACAAAAACCACAAGCCTCACCACTTTTATTAAGCATAGGGTTTTGACTGGCACAGGTCCCGGCAAATTCACCATCTTTTTTTGCCCATATTTTTATAGCTATTCCTGCTACACCTATAGCAAGCAGACCAATGGTTAATAAGATAAGTTTCATTTAATTATTTAATTATAATCATACAAATATAAATAATTCTCCTAAGACATTAGCTTATTTAAGTAGTGTTATTGTATGACTCTTAATGATAAATAAAAATATATTTTAATCATCAAATAATTCATTCAATAATGTTCACTTCGATGTCTAAAGTAATTTTGAAAATAGACAAAATGGTTTGTTGAATTTTTTTAGCAAGCATATAAATATCTGTTCCACTAGCTTTATCGAAATTTACTAAAACGAGGGCTTGATTATCATGAATCCCACAATCTCCATACCTTTTTCCTTTATAACCTGCAGTTTCTATTAACCAACCCGCTGGAATTTTATAACTATGAGAAGTATCATCTTTTTTTGATGATGCTATTTTATAAAATGGAATATTTGGATATTCTTTTTGTAGTTTTTTAAAATGTTTTAAGCTTACTATTGGGTTTTTAAAGAAGCTACCACTATTTCCGATTTTTTTTGGATCAGGTAATTTAGCTTGTCTAATATTAATTACAATATCTGATATATCTTTTATAGTTGGATTTTCATTTTTTCTAATTGCTAACTCTTTTTCAATAGCACCATAATTGGTGTTTAAGTGATGATTTTTTTTTGTGAGTTTAAAATTAACTGAAGTAATGACAATCTTTTCTTTTAATTCATTTTTAAAAATAGAATTACGATATCCAAAATCACATTCTTTATTGGAAAATTCAACTTTTTTTGCACTGTTTATATCTATCCCTTCAACTTTAGTAATTACATTTTTTACCTCTACACCATAAGCTCCAATATTTTGAATTGGAGATGTTCCTACATTTCCAGGAATTAAAGAAAGATTTTCAACACCACCATAATTTTGAGAAATACACCACATAACAAATTCATGCCAATCCTCACCAGCATTGACAGTTAGCTCAACCTCATGTTCATTTTCGTAATGTATGGAAATACCTTTGATATTAATGTGTATAACAAGCTTGTCTATGTTTTTAGTAAGTAACATATTGCTGCCACCACTTAGTAAAAAAACATCTTTTTCTTGTGCTAAGATTTTTTCAAGTTTATAGAAATTATCAACAGAAACAAATCTATTAGCTATAACATCTATACCGAAAGTATTATAGGGTTTAAGAGAAATGTTTTGTTGAATATTCAAGTCTATTTTATTTAAGAGTATTAGATTTTAAATAATAAAATGTCGTGTTTGTCTATTCAAACTTACATTTTTTATTTTTCATAGGTAGCTAAAGCGATTTTTAAAATCTCAACACATCTTACCAAATCTTCTTTATTTAAGACATAGGCCATACGAACTTGATTTTTACCTTCACCTTCACTAGAATAAAACCCACTAGCTGGAGCTACCATCACAGTTTCATTATTGTGGTGAAATTCTTCTAAAATCCAACGTGCAAAATGATCTGTATCATCCACTGGTAATTCTGCTACACAATAAAAAGCACCTTTTGGATTAGCAACCTTTACACCCTCAATTTTTTTTAACTCAGTAATAAGGATATTTCTTCTCTCAACATATTCTTCTATAACCTCATCAAAATAAATTTGAGGAGTATCTAATGCTGCTTCACTAGCCAACAAAGCGTAGGTTGGTGGGCTTAATCTTGCCTGTGCAAATTTAATAGCTGTATCCATAAAACTTTTGTTTTTAGAGACAATACAACCAATTCTTGCACCACACATACTGTATCGTTTTGAGACAGAATCGATCATAATGGCGTGTTGCTCTAAACCTGATTCAGACATTACTGAATAATGTGAGTTATTGTCATAAGTAAACTCTCTATAGACCTCATCCGCAATTAAGAATAAATCGTGTTTTAATACAAGGTGTTTTAATTTTAGAATTTCTTCCTTACTGTAAAGATACCCTGTCGGATTACCAGGATTACAAATTAAAATTGCTTTAGTTTTTTTAGTTATTAATTTTTCAAAATCATCAATATTGGGAAGTGCAAAATTGTTTTCAATTTTTGAAATCACTGGAACAACTGTAACACCAGATGCGGTAGAAAATCCATTATAATTTGCATAAAATGGTTCTGGTATAATAATTTCATCACCTGGATCAGTAATACTACCCATAGTAAATAATAGTGCCTCAGATCCACCTGTTGTAGCAATAATATCCTGAGGAGATAAGTCGATATTATTTTTTTTGTAATAATTAGTTAACTTTTCTCTGTAGGTTTCAGATCCTTCAGATCTGGCATATGAAAGTACTTCTATACTGTTGTTTTTAACAGCATCTAAAGCAACTTTAGGTGTTTTTATGTCTGGTTGACCTATGTTTAAGTGGTATACTTTTATTCCATTTTTTTTAGCAGCTTCTGCAAATGGAACTAATTTTCTTATGGGAGACTGAGGCATCAGTTCTCCTTTTTTTGAGATTAAAGGCATTTAATTAATATGTAGGTTATAGTTTTTTAATTATCTACAGATAGTATATTTTTTTTCTTTTCGAGTAATGCTGTTTTTTCAATATAGCCTTTAATTTTTACCATTTTACGTTCATTTTTTGCATTTGAGAAAATAGTAATGGCTTTTGAAAACCCACCAAGTCTTTTTGTGTCATAAGAAACTTCAATTTTACCTTCTTCACCTGGCATTATTGGATGATCTGGTTTTTTAGGAACTGTACAACCACAAGATCCTCTTGCAGTCTCAATTAATAAAGGTTTATCACCAGTGTTTTTAAATTCAAAAACCTTGGTATGCTTGCTGTCCTGATTAATAGCTCCAAAATCATGACTCGTTTCAGCAAAAGCCATTGCCGTAGGAGGATTTGTGTTCTGCGCGTTTTCAGGTAAAGGAGGCTGCTGTTGCGTATTGTTTATGGTTGTAGTAGCGCCTTCAAAAGGTTGTTGCTGTTGAGGTTGTTGAAACTGCTGCTGCTGCTGTTGCTGAGCTGGTTGTTTGTTAATTGCCGCTCTGTTGTTGCCTTTTTGGTAAACAATTTGTGAATCGTTTTTTAAAAATACATCGTAGCTTACCATTAGTGTAATTGCTACAAGTAAAATAGTGTTTATGTTTTCTTTTAGTTGTTCCATCAATTTTTAAATTTTACCAAATGTAATTTGAATATTCCAGACTCTAAATAAGTTAACGAACCATTAACTTATTTATAACTTAGTTTTAGTTTTTTAAAGGTGTTGTCTTCCATCACTTCTAGTGCTTTGTTAAAAGCAGGGTCTAGATCATTGATAACACTTAAGTAAGCTCCTGAGCCAAATAGGTTTCTTGCAATGTAGGCTTTTAATAAATTATTAATTTGTCGTTTTGATGTAACAATGTCTTTCTCAACGCGTTCAATCTTTTTTGTTTCACCGTAGGCAAACAACCCTTCTAAATAAGGCTCAACTTCAAAATTGGCTTTGTAATCAGCAACGTTTTTATATTCCGCTTTCCATTCGTCTCTTTTAGTATCCATCAAAGTAAGCGAGTATTGGTAAAACCCACCTTTGCGAATAAGTTTGGAGTAGTAATCTGAATTTTCGGCAGTATCAATAGGTACAAATACATCAGGAATAATACCTCCGCCACCATAAACAGATCGGCCGTTGTTGG
>ENA-UOYH01000532-UOYH01000532.1-marine-metagenome-genome-assembly--contig:-NODE-532-length-13132-cov-3.142934_pt1 | contig 13132 bp, 17 predicted proteins | sample MGYA00238175_ERZ767261 | MGnify/ENA primary metagenome ERZ767261 (study PRJEB28946, sample SAMN06267185) | marine metagenome | isolation source: Columbia River Estuary | place: USA:Columbia River Estuary...
AGGACAGTGGCGTGGCGTTGGCACCCAGGGTGTTGAACATTTCAACCCGCTGACGATTGGTAGGTGTTCGGATTTTGAGCCCATCGAGGTCTGCTGGTGTCACGATCGGACGCACGTTATTGGTGATCTGGCGAAAACCGTTGTCCCACATAGCCGCAAGAACCATGCCAGTGCCGTCAAAGCCGTCTGCCAGCATTTCGCCCGCCGGACTGCCGATAAAAGTCTGGACCGCTGCGCGGTCTTCAAACAGGTAAGGCAGGTCAAAAATGGAGGTGCGGGTGTTGATCTGGGACACCGCAGACGCAGAAAGAGAGGCTTGGTGCGTCCCAAAGCCGAGGCCCTGCAGCACGTCCTCTTCTTTGCCCAATGTGTTAGACATGAAAATCTGAACGTCGATTTCGCCGGGTGCGGCGGCTTCAAGGCGGGTTTCGTATTCGAGCAGAAAAACATGGGCGAAAGAGCCTTCTGGCAGGGAAGAGTTGATCTGCATGATGGCTTCCGCACTGGCGGCAGCGGGGAATATAGCCGCACTGGCCGCGGCGATCAGGCTTTTGCGAGTAAACTTCATGTGTCGTTCCTTTGTAACAGGTTGGGAGGAAAAAGAGTCGGCAGTTACTTAAGGAAAAACTATTTCCCAATTTTCACATTATGAAAACTTTTTTTCAAACCGGAAATCCGGACTTTCCATCACTGCCTAATTAAATGGCAGATTCTCCGCATAATTTTAGGTAATGGTCAGGAACTGAGCGCGCGCGACACGCAGACGCGCCTTCAAAAGACCTGTATCTAAAGCTCGTCGAAACGGCGGTGCCCGTCCTCGATTGAGGCCATTCGGCTGCGCCCTGCCGCGCCGGACACCGCGATCGTGCGCGCCGCAACCAAGTTGCAGACGGCCATGGCACCCACATGGTTCATCAACGGGCCATTCGCCGAAGTCACACAAGACAGACGCCAACGGGCATCGGCGGTTTCGGGGCTAGAGCGATCTTCGATCACCGCCAGACCTGCTTTAGCCGCAGCCGCCGCCTTGGCCACAGCGCCAGCGAGCTTTGAATTGCGGCGCAAAGCGATGAGCACGACGATGTCCTGTGGGGAAAGCGATACAAGGCTTTCGGCCAAAGTCTCTCCGGCACGAGGCAAGACACTCACGTTGCTTAAGACCTGAGAGGTTTGCCATCCGAGATATTGCGCAAAAGACTGACCCGCCCGAAAGCCCACGAACCAAACGCGTGGTGCTGCGTTCATTGCCTCTGAGAGGCTGTCAATCACGGTATCATCTAGCGCGCCATAGGTCAGATCCATGTTCTGTTGCGACGCTTCGAAATGCGCCGCAACCGCGCCGCCAGTTGTGGGCGTTTCTGAGGAGAAACGCAATAATGCGGTGCCTGCTCGTTGCTCGTCGCGCACTGCGCGGCGCGCCTCGTCAAACGAACCATAGCCGATTCGCCGCACAAATCGGGACACAGTGGCATTTGACACATTAGCCAGTTCCGCAATTTCTGACGCTGTGTATCCTGCCATCTCGCCAGGGAAATCCAAAACAAACTCGCCAAGCTTATATTCACTCGGATTAAGCTCGGGCAATGCATCGCGTACACGAAGTAAGAAAGGCTTGGTCTTATCAGTGTTCATCCACCTAGGATGATCGCCGTTCATCAAAACGTAAACATGTTTATACGACGTGCGATGAAATGTTCCGAAGGATCTATCTGGTCCGGTTTTGCGGTGTCTGACTATGATATTCAAATATGTGGCGGAGGAACGGTTTGCCCTAATGCCACCTATCGCCAATTTAAAGCGGCCATTGGTGATCCGATATACAACGGTCGCTTTGTCCCGCAGAGTAGACATCTGGGCAGAGTGTAGCGAAGGGCTGCTTCCCTGAAGGTTTTTCGATGCGGGCCGAGGTGCAATATTTCCTTCCCGCGTGGCGTGCGGCCCGCGTTGACAAACCTCGGAAGGTGGAAGCCGCGATGGCTGGGATCGTACTATGGGGAAAGAGCGCAGGCCGATGAAGCTGATGTCGTCACGTGCGTGCGGTAGACGGTGTCGGCTGCGTTCACAACATCCATTTTCTGCCATCGAAGTCGCATGTATTTCGCCAATTGAGCACTGATGCTGCAAATCTGATAGCCATTCTGGATGTTGGCCGCAGGCGGTTCTAGCCGATCAGCCAAAGGCGATCGAAGCATATCTGAGTGTATAAACAAGCATCGGATCATGCAGCCTGCTCCCGTGGTGGCGCGCGCGACATTGGTTTCTGGCCTCGTCGGAAAATCTCGATGATGCGCATTTGGCCACCACAGCAGGGGCATGGTTCGCGCAAGGTGAGAGCGACGATCTCGGACTCCGGCTCTGGCGCGTTGGGTTGTTCAGCGCGTTGAACACCCAGTAAATCTCGGATCTTCGTGATGTTTGTTTTGCGTGCCGAGCTGGCCAACAGCCCATAGTGGCGGATGCGATGGAATCCATCGGGAAGAACGTGGATCAGGAACCGGCGGATGAACTCGAGTGTGGACAAGCGCATAACCTTTTGGCGATCCCCGCGCTTGATCCTGTAATCCTTCCAGCGGAACGCAACAGTATTAGCATCTGCGCTGACCAGGCGCTGGTTTGAGATTGCGACCCGATGGGTATAGCGGCTGAGATAGGCCAGCACCGCTTCTGGCCCGCCAAATGGGGGTTTGGCATAGACCACCCATTCCGTTTTGCGGAACGGGGCGAGCCACTGCGCAAAGGTATCTGGCTGCGCCAAGTGATCGAGATCGCCAAAGAAGGTGAGCTGGCCTGCGCGGTGCAAGTCTTTGAGCCCATCCAGAAACAAGCGTCTGAACAGCCGCGACAACACCCGAACATGCAGAAAGAACCCCGGTTTGCAGGCGACCCACTTCGTGCCATCCGGCGATAGGCCGCCACCTGGAACGATCATGTGGATGTGGGGGTGATGCGTGAGCGCAGACCCCCAAGTGTGTAGCACGCTGGTCATACCAACACGGGCACCGAGGCGTTTGGGATCGGCGGCGATGGTCTTCACCGTTTCCGCAGACGCGCGGAACAACAGGCCATAGACCGCCCTTGGGTTCCAATACGCAAAACGGGCGATCTCTGCGGGCAATGTGAAGACGACGTGGAAGTATTCCACGGGCAGCAGATCCTCAGCGCGCGCCTCCATCCAATCGCGTGCGGCCGGTCCCTGACACTTTGGACAATGCCGGTTCTTACAACTGTTGTACGCGATGTGATGGTGGCCGCACTTGGCGCATCCCGCCACATGGCCGCCGAGTGCCTCGGATCGGCAAGCCTCTATGGCCGACATCACTTTGAGCTGGGGGAGACTGACATGCCCTGCATTGACCTGCCGATACGCAGGCCCATAGTTCCGAAAGACATCTGCGATCTCCAGCCGTGGGCGCGGCAACCGCCGGGGCCGCTACTCCAGGCCTCGCCTGACGGTGTGATCCTGCAACTTCTCCAACATCTCATATGGGCTGACGGTACCGCGAATGGTTTTGGTCGCGACATGTGTATAGCGCGCTGTCGTACTGAGCTTGGAATGCCCCAGAAGCACTTGGATCACCCGTACGTCCGTTCCCGCTTCGAGCAAATGCGTCGCAAAACTGTGGCGCAAGGTGTTCAGCGTGGCCGGTTTATTGATCCCTGCCATATGTTTGGCCGATGTGAAGGCTCGATTCAATTGGCGTGGCGACAAGGCCATGATCTTGGGTTTGCCGGGAAACAGCCAGCCCTCCGGGCGCGCTTCTCGCCAATAATCTCGCAACAGATCAAGCAACCCCGGCGAGAGCATTGCTTTGCGATCTTTGTCGTTCTTGCCCTCATCCACATGGATCAGCATCCGGTCACTGTCGATGTCCGAGACCTTGAGATTGCAGACTTCCGATGCCCGCAAACCAGCACCATAGCTGATCCCCAAGGCAGCACGGTATTTGAGCCCCGGCCCGGGAACAGCTGCCAGCAGATCACCAACCTCCTCAACGCTCAAGACAACCGGCAGCTTCTTCGCCTTGCGCCGGAACTGCATGTATCGTTTCATCTCTTCGCGCCCACAGGTCATACCGAAGAAGAACCGCAACGACACAATCCTCGCGTTGAACACACCCGTCGAGACGCCATTGTCGGTCATATGCAGCTGATAAGCGCGCAGCTCATCCGGCGTCGCCGTGTCGGGCGATCGTCCGATGAACTCGGCAAAATACCTGACCGCCCTGATATGGGCCTGCTGGGTCTTCACCGACATGTCTCGAATGCGCATATCCTCGATCATCCGCGTACGCAGCGGGGTCATCTTCTCCTCTTTCATGGAAACCTCCTGTTATCAGATTGAGAAACCCCAATCGTCAAACAGATCAGTCAGATCTCAAAATGCGCACCGTCCGGATCAGCTCAATACCCCAGCCACAAGCGCCATTGCCGCGCGAGCGGCTTCGTCCTTCCGCCATTTGTGTAAGAGCATGGGCATTCGAGCACCTTCGCGGATCGTGTCCGCTTCGGGCTGACAGCGGTCATTGGAAATGCACACATCAACCCATTCGGAAAATTCTTCCTTGGCATAATTTCAGTCAAATCAATCACGAATGACGGATACCCTAATCAAGGGCAAGGCGTCGATCTATTTGACGGCCTGCCATCGCACATCGTTGCCCAAGCGCGTGCGTTGAATTTGCCCTGCCTCATCTAAAGTCTTCAGGCACCGGTCAATACTGCGAATGCTAGCATTAACATTCTGGATGATCTGAAACCGGAACTTCGGCTCGCCTACCTGCTTCAGATAAGCATAAATCAAAGGCAGGTTCTTTGTGTCCTCTTCGCCGGCTGTTATAGAGAGGGTGCGAACATCAACAGGGAATTTTTGTATATGCCCTTCTTGGCGAGCACGCGTTGCCATGAGTTGACCAAGGCGTTCTTCTTGTTCTGGCGTCATGTTGCCTCTTAAGTGTCAGATATGTTCAGGTGCCAGCGCTTCGCTGGAATTTGGTTCGACAAGACGCACTTCACCGGGACTGCGTTTGTTGCATTGGCTACATCTGATCCTGTCGGTGATGTCTTTGACGCAGGCTGAAGGGGGAACGCGCTGGAGAAGATCCGCGACAGCAACAGTGTTCGAATGGCCCACATGCGCGGCATTCAAGGTAGAGACTCCGCGAGCTGATCAACTGCAAAAGGGTTCCAGGGTGCAAGGGAATTATCCTCGATAAGCGGTAAAGCGAAAGATGACTTTTTGATTTTGTGAACACAACAGAATTGGAGAGCAACATGACCAAACCAGCCACAAAGTTCAACATCTACGAACACGTCACACAGACAATCGTTGCGCAGCTTGAGGCGGGAACAGTGCCGTGGCGCAAGCCATGGACCGGCGCAAAGTCGGGCTTTCAAATGCCGCTACGCGTTACGGGTGAGACCTATCGCGGCATCAACGTGCTAATGCTTTGGATTGCGGCGGAAACTTGCGGATACGCGTCACCAACTTGGATGACCTACAAACAGGCTAAGGATTTGGGTGGTCAGGTGCGTAAAGGGGAAAAATCCACCACTGTTATCAAGTATGGCACGATTGAGGATCGTACGGCTGAAGGCGAGGGCGGTGATCCGCAAATAAGATCCTATGCGCGGGCTTACCGTGTGTTTAACTGTGATCAGATTGAGGGGCTTGCAGAAACATTCTACGCGCAAGCTGACGCGCCGCGTGATTTGGGAACGCAGGGCGATCGAGCACTCGATGCGTGGTTTGCGCGGCTAGAAATTCCAATTGATACCAGTGACGAGCCAGCGGCGTATTACACACCGGCAACCGACCGCATACACATGCCGCCAATAGCGACGTTTCGATCAACGGAGGCGTATTTTGCAACGCTGTTTCACGAAGGCGCGCACGCGACGAAACACACAAGCCGTTTGAACCGGCAGCACACTGGCAGCGCACAAGAACAGTATTGTCGAGAAGAGGTTGTCGCGGAATTGGCGGCGTCGATGGTATGCGCGCGTTTTGGTACAGAAAACAATATCGAGCAGAGCGCTGCATATCTGAGCCACTGGATCGACGTCATGCAACAGGACAGTCGCGCAATTATTCGTGCCGCCTCGATGGCGCAAGCCGCATCTGACTGGATGTTTGACAAGGCGGGTGAAGCACCGGTGCGTCTTACTCAACCGCTTGCAGCGTGAAGCTGAGCGCTGGCCAACCCCGTAAAGGGGGAGGGGGCCTTTTTGTTTTGTGATCCGATTTTGGATTTATTCAGCAGGAGGCCAAAATGGCACAAGATAAAACTGTTCACACGAAGCACCTTGGAGAAACGGAATATCGTGACCTTGATGTCTATTATGAGAAAGGGAGCATGAACTACTGGGATTACAGCAAAAAACCCAAGGGCATATATTTCTCAACAAGTAAGTACAGAAAATCAGGCGGGTTCAAATCTTATAGCCTTTGCCCAGGCAAGCCCGGCGAAGGTTATTTACTGGTGACCCCTTTAGAACGCTACAGTCGCAAACAACTGTCCATTCTTCAGGGCCGTGTTCGTGATCACGCTGATCTCATCCACCACCTTCTAGACGCAGGTGATGTGGCAAACCTCATTGATCTCGTCAAAGGCGAGATGTCAGAGGTTATGATCCGTGGCTTGCAGCATGCTTATGCGCCAGTTCCAGCGATACAAACTTCAGCAGCATAGCCCCGCTAAAGACAAAGATTACTTTTTGTTTTTACGTCTTTTGAACTTCAGAAGAAGCGGCATCGCGCTCAGCGGTGTCGCACAATTCCCAAACAAACCATGAGAGGATACATCATGTATCAAGGACAACTGACAGCAATGGACGCAGACGATGCCTTCACAGGCAATCTGGCTTCATTGGAAGTGGATATCGATTTTACGATGGTGCCTAACACGTTCAAAAACAGCGACAACCATCCAGACTACGTGATTGAAGGGCGCTCGCCACGTGGCCGAGCAGTGCGCATTGGCTCTGGGTGGTCTGCCACGAGTAAGGCCGGCAACAACTACATTTCGCTTGCCATCAACCTGCCGAACCAACCGGCAATCCGCGTGAATGCGGTTCCCGATGAACACGCAGGCGAGTTTCGTATCATCCCGTTTGCTGAAGCCGCTTAATCACACTGGCCCGCCTGGCACACGGCTTGGGTGGGCCACTTCACCCATCATAGAGGAGATCACCGATGACGGCATTCATTCCAAAAGTCGAATTTAACTTGGTGTCGGATCCGAGCCACGGCTGGTTGCTGGTGCCCGAGCCATGGATATTCGCGTCCTGCTTGGAGCCTACAAGTTTTACGAGCTTCAGTTACGTAAACGCCAGACACATTTATGCGCTTGAAGAAGATCTCGATGCGCCAAAGTTCATCCAGGCGTTTGAAACGCGCTTCAATCAGCCTTGCGGGATCAAAGAGGTGAATGTGGATGTTTGCCCGGTATGGAATTGGTCACAGCTGATCAGCACGCAGGCTGCCTAAGCAGCTAAATATTGCATCTTAACGCCTCACCGCAAAATCGGTGGGGCGTTTTGCTATGTGACCCGCTTTTGGGTCTTAGCAAAGGAAAAATGATGGAACTTTACACAAAACCACAGTTCGAGCAGCTCTTAGCGAATGGACGTGCGGCAGCTATTGGGCCAGAAGAAAACGTAAGCTGTCGTCCTGTTGTTAAGTGGTTTACCCCCTTTAGTGCAGCGACATGGTTGATCTCGGAAATTGATCCGGATGATCACGATATTGCATTCGGATTGGCGGATCTTGGTATGGGCTGCCCTGAATTAGGTTCCATTTATATTCCCGAGCTGAAGGCACTTAAAGGTCCGATGGGTTTGGGTGTTGAGCGTGATCTTCACTGGCGGCCAACGCAGTCGCTCGTTGATTACGCAAGTCAGGCGCGGATGCTTGGTTCAATTGCGGCGTAATCTATGTTCAGCACAATGCACGCGGGTTCTGCTCGCGTGCCAAATCGCCTGCAACTTTGTTTTTCATCTGTGGTGTGTTGGCACCCCTGAGCCGCACCCGCGAAGGGCGGGTACGTCACACGGCTACGCGCGCAAGCTGCGCAGGCCACCCTTTTGTAAAGGGTACATTGAGAGACCCTTGTTCCTGCTCGTAAACGAGCAGGCGGGCCACAGGTATTGTGGCACATGTGTTGAGCCTTCAGTTTAATGTTGATGTCTGTTTTTTTGATTGGTCTTGGGCAAAGAGATTTTGGGCGGGGTGAAGCATTCGGTCTGGCAGATCGATCCGGGCCAGTCAAAGGATCACAAAACTTTTGGCTGGCTTGAGCCGAACATCACAAGCGGCAGTGTTTGATTAACCCGACGCCGCTACGACCCAAACCTGTTCGGGCTGCGCCACTGTCTGATCTCTGTAAAGGGCTTCGCGTTGCCGCCCAAGGGCGACCCTTGACAGTGATCAGACAGCGCCGGTCCCTGCCAGCTTTGGCCCTGCGCTGCATCTCGTCGTCTCGTGTCACACTACCGGCGGCTCAAACCAGCCAAAACTTTTGCGCCCGCAAAGGCGGCGGCTTCGCCGTCCATGACAGGCCCGTCTCGATATGCCCGCCCGCCTGCATCACCCCGCGACACCGCGCGGCTCAAATGTCAGGATAGGATACGAAATGCTGGACACATACGAAACAATCGAACTTTTTGGCCTCACAGAAACCGCTGATGATTTAGTCATCCCAAACGACGACATTTTGCGCGACAAGATTGTACGCGAGACCTTCGAAAACCTGTTTTGCGAACTAAAGGGCACAGGACTCGCAAGAGAAATCGAACCCCTTGCGCACGGCTTTGCATCAGTCTTGTTTCGCCGCCGTCAAACTATTGCAACGGAGCGCGACCGACAAATCGACACCATCCAAGCTTTAATCCGTGCGGCTGACGGGTCCGAGGTTTTAGAAATGCAGCTAGAGCAAGCCCAAACACGCGCCGAGCGATTAGGCGACCTTACCGATGGGTTGGACATAATGGCCGAAAGCGCCGCCCATTGTTACGAAGTCGAAACGGGGCGCGTATTTATGCCAAGCGCGGGCGGTCGCACTGGTAAAAACGCCAAACAAACAGGGGCGATCTTTGAGGCGAAGCAATGGATTGAAGCACACGAGCGCGATGCAGCCGAGCGTAACAAAATTGCAGGAACGCCGCTAGCAATCGCGGGAGATCGGGATTGGACAAACCACACCCAAATCTGGGACATGCTGGACCGCATTAAAACGCGCTTTTCTGACAGCTTTGGGCAAGACCTTATTCTGTACCACAAGGGCGACCGCAAAGGCGTTGACGCTATCGCGGCAGCATGGGCGCGGGCGCGCAATGTGGCGCAAGTGGAGTTTAAACCCAACTGGAAGGCACACGGCAAAAGCGCTGGTTTTAAGTGCATCGACCAAATGCTAGGCACATTCAGACCTCTAGGCGGGGTCGCAATCTTTGGCTCTACTGGTGTAGCTCTCAACCTTGCCCAAAAGGCAGAGGCGAAAGGCATCAAGGCCATGCGCATCACACAAGAGCCGGAAGCCTAAACAAAGACCGCCGCGCAATGTTTCGACAGGCGCGGCGGTTTCTTTTGGACGAGGGGTGTCCTGTGCGCGGGGGCTGTTTTGCACTGGCATTGCCCACCAAGCGAACCGCCTGCCTTGTGACTGCTCTGACAAGCCAGAGCGCCAAAAGGCCCCGGTTCTCAGCGCGCGTTTTTGGAAAACTTCCTCTGCCAATAGCAATGTAGAATGCCCCCACTTACAGGACTTGCGCTGTTCGCGCAGAAGCTGCAGAAGCAGCCGCGGGGTTACCCACAGGCCCTCACTTCGATATCTGATGATCTACGGTCGGGCCTGCTTCGGTGCTCCGGTCTTCTCCTGAAGTCGAAGCCCTGTCGCACTGGATAACCCCTTTTGCGCGCTAGTCGCGCGCCGGGGGCGTCAAGGCGCCCTTCCTTTTTTTGCGTGGCACCCAACATGCAGATCCTTGAGTGGATGAGATAGACCTGCTGCCCTCTCTGATCTGGTAATCAACCATACAGGCCATCGTGCCACCGCAATGCTAGCGCTCATCTGATATCCAAATTCCGAGCTCAACAATCAAACGTCACACTTCCGGCAAGTCGCAAACTCAACGTGGGGCAGGGCGGACCTATACGCCGGTGGCAGCTTTCCACATTGCGCACCTGCTACAGCTCCAGTCGCTCAGTATGCTCACGTAGCCCTTTCCCACTTGGGTTGTTGATTGATGCTGTCTGGACCGGCGCGGGGTCTCAGCAAGCGGTATTTTCCTCTGCGGCGCTGCGCGCCCCATTCATCGCGAAACAAAATACCGCTTGCTCAGCCCCCTTATCCGCCAGTCCGGGCGACGGCATCACAACCCAAATAGGAAAGGGCACCTCAATGACCAAACATTACACTGTAACAGTTCCCGTAGAAGGCAATGATGGAAAGACGCGGTTTCGTCGTGTTGGAGCCGCCTTCGTCAACCGTGACGGCGCGAAAGCTGCAATGTCGATCAAGCTAGACTTCCCAGTCGGTGCAACTGAGTTCGCCCTCTTTGAGCCGCGCAGCAATGACGTTGATGGTGACGTCACAGAATAGCCAACGAGCAGGGGCGGCCACTGCCGCCCCAGACGCCAACGTCTAAAGTCAAAGATTGCTTTGGATTGGGTGAAGTTCAAAAATGAAAGAAGAAACCATGTCGAAACGATTAGAAATCCTCGAAGGCTCACTTACTAAAAAGAAGGCGGCACTATCAGGCGCGTTCGATGCGCACTTTGCTGATGTGAAGAGCGCCAACGGGCAACCTCTGAACGATAAGCGCAATGGTCATGTGACTTTGAATCGATGGAAAAAACAATCCGACGGAATACGCTCAAAGTTAGCCGGTGTTGAATTGACCGAACGCGCAATTGAACGTGAAGAAGGCAAGATTTTGCAAAGCGCGAGCGCGATGGCTGGGATGCCCCAACCGATTGTTAATCTCGTCGAGGCTGGAACACTTATTCAGTGGCGCAAACACCCAACGACCTTTTTCGTGGACGGCGTCGATAAGGCACGCATCCAATACAAGGGAGGCCGACTTGTTCACAGGTATGCAAGCGCGATCAAAGACAAAGGGCAGTGGGCCATATTCAGAGATGTTGTGAATGGCTTGAACCACGCCTTGAAGCAATCAGCGTAGGAGGCAAAAAATGGCTACGTTTGAAATCGAAATACTGACCCAGACGGGGAGCGCGACCGTCTACACAGACGACATTACGGAATTTGTCACGGTGATGAGTGTATCCGTCACGCGCGCCTCTCGCTCTATTGTGGGGTTGCCAAAACTCGCGGGCTATCGCGGACCGATCGCAACAGGGCGTGTCGAGAGTGATCAACCCGTGTTTCGCTACGAAGATGAGCGTGCAGAACAAGGGGCGCGTCAGCCCCGCTACGCATAAAGCAATCAGCGCGGCGCTGGCGATAATGCTAGCGCGGCGCTCACAAAACCCTTATATAAACATTAGGAGACCAACTATGGCACATGCGATTCAAATAGATACTTTGGCTTTTGCCAAAAGATTGCAAGCAGCAGGCGCAGACGAGCGCCTCGCGGAAGCTATTGTCGAGGGCATCACCGACGCCGACACCTCAAGCCTGGCGACAAAGGAAGACTTGGGGCTGGTGAAGGCGGAACTGAAAGAAGACATCGCGCTGGTGAAAGAAGACCTTCGCCACGTTGAAACCGCGTTGAAGGAAGACATCGCGCTGGTTAGAACCGAGCTGAAAGAAGATATCGCGCTGGTGAAAGATGACGTCGCCGCGATTAAGACAGATATTGCCAATTCTCATGCAGACATTCTCAAATGGCTGTTTGGCATCATCTTTGCGCAAACGGCTATCGTTATAGCTGTCTTCTCCTTCCTGCTTAATTAAGCACTTCCGTATCCCCCTTTGATGAGTTCGTGGCCAGCAGAGTTGCTGGCGCGTTCCGCTTTACGCGCAGCAGTGCTGTGCGCGCGATTGCTATGGAGAAAAACAAATGACAATCACGTCTTACGAAACCAAAGAACAAACAGCGGACGGTTTTCGCGCCATTGTCGTAACGCCGTTTGAGCAAGGCGGTGGACGCGTTGATTTTGTGACTGCCGATGATCAGCGGCATGTTATTGATCTTGAGGACTTGGCATTCTTGGTTCGTGCTGCGGCAAGCTTGCCGCGCCATTTGCTGGAGCCGACTGCTCTGGCGCAAATCGTAGCGCCCATGCCTGTTGTGGACGAAGAACCAAAGGCAAAGAAGGCGGCTCGGCCTGCGCGCGCAGGTGGACGATGGACTGACCAAGAAGAGAGCAAGTTGTGCGATCTCTATACCAGTGGATCAGACGTCAAAGCGATTGCTGATGCTCTGGAACGTTCACCGTCTTCAATTGTCTCGCGATTGCTTGCCATGGACCTAATCGAAGTGACACCGAAGGTCTAAAAAGGGTGATCCGCCGATGGTTTGGCGGGTCGCCGATAATCAATCTTATGTTAAATATTACAGTAATGCTAACCTTCTTTGTGGGTATCAGTTGGAGCAACGCTTACAGAAACACCATCAAATCAGCGGGTCTAACTAATACGCATATAGCTTATGCGGCTCCCGTCGCGGAAGAAGCCACGGGGGCTGCGTCTGACCGCTTAGGTTTTATCCGCTGAATCTCTGCGCTTTTGTTTTGATTGAATCCGCCGTAGGTTCGACAAGGGCCTTCAACTTGGCTTTGCGAGCATCATCCTCGGCGGAGCGTGTTTTAGGTTTTGTCCCCTTGAGTGCTTCATAAAGCGCATAAAGATCATCGTGGGCCTTTTCCAAGTCGCGGTACTCTTTTTTTAACAGGGATAACTCATCACCCTTCGCGGCGAGCTGGGCTGAGAGTTTAGCGACTTCATTGCGCACCAGATCACGCTTCACTTTCATAGAAACCAATTCTTGGTGGGTGGCTGTCTCAGAAACCTTTATTCTTCGCTGCGCTTCAGCCGCAGTTTTTAGAGAGGCATCCTTGTCGTCGAGGTGGTTTTGGGCAGTTTGCAGCTTTTTCTCAAGATTGAAGATTTGCCGCTGAAGTTCAAATGTTGTGGGTTCTGTTTTGACGGCGATAGTGTCAAATTGGGTTGAG
>ENA-UOYH01000535-UOYH01000535.1-marine-metagenome-genome-assembly--contig:-NODE-535-length-13091-cov-3.715460_pt1 | contig 13091 bp, 3 predicted proteins | sample MGYA00238175_ERZ767261 | MGnify/ENA primary metagenome ERZ767261 (study PRJEB28946, sample SAMN06267185) | marine metagenome | isolation source: Columbia River Estuary | place: USA:Columbia River Estuary...
TTCAAGGATTCCAAGGCGGATTGGGTAACGATGGACCACAGGGTGCAGGCGGTGGTGGTCCACAAGGTGCACAAGGTCAGATAGGTGGTACTGGTGGTACTGGTTCACAAGGACCTGCTGGTGTCGGTACTCCAGGCGCTGATGGACCACAAGGTACGCAAGGAACTTCTGGTTCAACTGACGAGGTTGAAGTTGATGATATTAACGCATCTGCCTTACAAACAACTAACATGTTTATTACAATGGTTCAAGGTGGATCAGGAGCAAGACCGCTCTATGGTACAACAGGACCTAACTATGACCATAGTAACTTGCCTGCTACTGGTAACCAAACTAACTTCTTCTATACAGCATCAACCGATTTGGTTACAGTTGAGAATATCAACATTGTTGGCGGTGCTACTCTAGACGGTACAACTATTACATCATGGCCAACAGGTGGTGGCGGTGGATCGGTATCAGTATCAGATGAAGGTACAGCATTAGCAACAGCTGCTCAGTTATTAAACTTCGTTGGTGCTGGTGTAACAGCAACAGGTACTGGTGCTACTAAGACAATCACCATTGATGGCGGTGGCGGTGCAGATAAACTGGATACGGCAGAAAGAACTAACGAAAATATTGATTACTTCATTGCTGGTGTGGCTCCAACGATTGGCGCGTCTGGTGGTAATAACTATCAGGCTTGCTTGGACTTCTATTGGAATGCAAGTGAAGGATTAGTTCACGCTCCAGGTTTTCAAGCTACTGGTGATATGACTGCCGCTAACTTCAATTCAACATCTGACGTCTCACTCAAAGAAAATGTACAAACAATTACCAGAGCTCTCGATAAAGTAACTCAATTACGCGGTGTTAATTTTGACTGGATAGATTCAGGCAAATCTGCAACTGGTGTTATTGCACAAGAAATTGAAGCGGTCCTTCCAGAGGTTGTATCAGAAGATGATAATGGTATCAAACATGTAGCTTATGGTAACGTTGTTGGATTACTGATTGAAGCAATCAAAGAACTGAAAGCAGAGATCGAAGAACTCAAAAAATAATTATATTATGTAAAAAACGTGCTCTTGACATTAGAAAAGATAATGGTTAACGATAAGGGCATTTCTATAATGTCCTTTTCTATTTGTGGGACCGGATATTATAAATAAGGTAATAATATATAAAAAATAAAAGGTTTCATCACCATGGCATCAAGAGCTAACATATACATCGATAAAGGATTGGACTTCAGAACAGAATTGAATCTGTTTAATGATGAAGGTGTCGAATATGATGACGCAACTATTTCAGTTTATAACTTCTATAGTAGCATACGAAAGGTATATTCTTCTACCGCATCAGCCAATTTTACAATCGAAGTCGCAAACAATGATATCACATTGGTACTAACAGATCAGCAGACAGATACACTTAAGCCTGGTAAATATCAATATGATGTCGTAATGGAAAAACAAACAGGAGAACTGACAAAAATAGTAGAAGGCTTGGCAATCGTAGTTGATACTATTACGGAGGTTTCGTAAGTGTCAATAAAGGTTAAAGTCGGTGGCGGCCGCACGATTAAGGCCGTCCCAAAACAAGGTCAATCTACTTCTATTGTAGCTCCTGCCGAACGAAAACCTCAAATCGTTCCAGATTCCGTTGTCTTAGGTATAGATACTATAGGCGCTTATGTTCAACAGGTTAATCCTGGTGACGGAATTGTTATTACACAAACTATTGTTGATGAAGCAGCAAATGTTGTTATTGGTCATTCCGATACTTCAAACGCTGTAAGTACAACAAATCCAAATTTAAGTTATCCAAAAAATATCGCAATTGATACTTTTGGACATATTACAAGTTTTGAGAATGTAACTTTAAATCCGTTAAACTTCTCAGCCAATTCAACAGTAATATCTTCTGGTGATATTACAATTGGTACTACTTCACTTACACTCGGTGAATCATCCTCAACTCTTACAGGTCTTACATCTCTCGATGTTGCTGGGCCAGTATTATCAAATACATTATCTATAAGAAACATTACAGACGGCAGGATATTATTTGCTGGTGCGAATGGCTTTGTATCTGATAGTGCAGGATTAACATTTGATGGTACATCGTTAATTGCAGCAGGTGGTGTATTCCTTGATGGATTACAAGTTGACGGTCAAGCTGATGTAGATAGTTTAAATGTATCTGATCTTACACCTACTCGTATTGTATATGCAGGAACTGGTGGAGAATTAATTGACGATGCAGGATTAACATATAACGGAACAAGTATAGTCGCAACAGGCGGTGTATTTTTAGATTCCCTTGATGTTAGTTCAGGACAAGCAACCTTAGGTAGTGTTAACATTCAAGATTTGACTCAAGGTCGAATCATGTACGCTGGTGCAAATGGTGAATTAATTGATTCTGCCAATCTTACCTTTGATGATGTTTCTATTACGGCAAGTGGCGGTGTATTTTTAGATATACTTAGAGTTCCTGGTCAAACAACTTTAGGTTCAGTTAACGTTACTGATTTAACATCAGGAAGAATTACTTTCGCAGGTACTGACGGTGAATTGTCTGATAGTAATAAGTTAACATTTGACGGATCAACGTTTACAGTTACTGGTGATGCCGATATTACAGGCAATCTTACAATCGGTGGCAATCTAACTCTTGGTGATAATGAAGTTGATACAGTAACTGTTGTTGCTGACTTTACTTCTGATCTTGTTCCTGATGCTTCCGATACATACAGTTTAGGTACTCCTACCAAAGAATGGCGTAGAATATTTACTCCGTCATTAAAGAGTTCTTCAGGTGTTGTTTCAATTGATGAAACAGGAGCATTTGTATTACCCGTAGGTGGAACCGCAGATCGTCCTGCTAACAACGAAGTTGGTATGATTCGTTATAACAGTTCTGACGAAAGATTTGAAGGTTATGATGGTGTAGGTTGGTCAGAACTAGCAGGTTCAGTAAAAGACGTCGATAAAGATACATTAATTACTGCTGAAGATTCTCCTGGCGCAGATAACGATCAATTAAAATTCAAGACGGCAGGCGTTCAAAGAATGTCGCTCGAAGCCGATGGTAATTTAAAATACGGTCCTAATGATGAGGTTGTATTTGACTTTGCTACAGGCGGAGCAACGTTTGGTGCTGCATCGGTTTCAGCAATTCCTGCTGGGTCGGTTGTTACTGCTGGCAACGGCGGATCATTACAAGGTGAAGCAAACCTTTCTTGGGATGGAACCAATTTAACAATTGTTGGTGGTATTACAGTTGATGGAGACTTTAGTACATCAGGTGGTTTATCAGGTGACAGTTTATCAGTAGGTAACCTCGAAGCGAACACAATGATGTTCGTAACCGATACTGGTGCGTTATCTTCAAATAATAATATCCAATTTGACGGCGCGCATTTAATAGTTAATGCTTCTGCTGAGTTTATTACTGCTCCAACTATTGAAACAGTTTCTTTAGGCCAAGTATTCGTTGCTGGTGCAAACGGACAAATTACTGGTGATTCAGGATTAACGTTTAACGCAGCAACAGATCAATTATCAGTAGGTAATCTTACAGATAATCGAGTTGTGGTCGCAGGTCCATCTGGTGCATTAACTGATGATGCAGGATTTACTTGGGATGGTACAACACTAGAAGTTGACGGTGACGGTTCGTTTACTGGTAATCTTACAATTGGTGGTAATTTAACTCTTGGTGATCAAGTAACAGATGAGATTAATGTTGTTGCTGACTTTACGTCTAACCTATTACCAAAAGATGATGCTACTTATAATCTTGGTGCTACTGGTTCTAATTGGAATCAATTACACGTAAGAACAATTGATAGTGACACCGGTGTTGTTACTTTTGATACACCAGGTGCAATTGTATTACCTACGGGAGCAACCGCGGATAGACCTTCTTCGCTTTCTGCAGGTATGGTTCGATTCAATAGTTCAGATGGAGTATTTGAAGGTTACATTGGAACTGCGTGGGCAAGTCTTGGCGGAGTTAAAGATGTTGACCAAGATACCTTTATTGAAGCAGAATCGAGTGCAGGCGCTGATAACGATGAATTAAGATTTGTTACTGCTGGTGTTACTGCGTTTAAGGTTGATAATAGTCAAGCAATTAAAACTGATGGTACTACGGATCTTGTATTTGACATTGGCGGATCAATTGACGTAAGCAATACAATTATAACGGGTCTTGCTGAACCGATTGCGAATTCAGATGCCGTTACTAAGTTTTATGTAGAGAATACTTTTGATAGAGATTTTCATGTAACGAAAGGTGCTAATACTTATGTTCTTGATTTATTCAATACAACGAATACACCAAGTCTTGAAGTTGGAACTGGTCTTACAATTGAAAGTTATGATTCAGCAAATAACGTTGCTGCCTTTGCTTTGGATACTGTATGGGATTCGTTCTCAGGTTTAAGAGAAGCTGGTGTTGAAGGAACGGTACCAAACTTTGAGTTTGATATTTACGGACGTGTTCGTTCTATTGTAAATATTCCTTTATCAGTATCTTCTAACGCGGTTGTTGACTTCGTACCTTCTATTTACGGTGTTCTTGAAGACGCGGTTAGAAATAACGTTGAGAATGGTATTCAAGTTATTGCTGATAATCCAAATCAGAAAATAAACTTCTATACGAATCCATTTACAGTTGCTCTAAACGGTGATGTAACTGGAGCAGGAACAGTAATTAATAACTCTAACGTTGATATTACTACAACGTTTGATTACACTGTTCTTGATGCAAGATATATTAACGCTGACGGTGGTGATACATCTAACGGTGATTTAAGAGCAACGAAATTTGTAAGTAAAGATGATTTACAATTCTATGCTGATCCGTCGGGTACTTCTCGATTCAGAAATATGCATATCGGTTATCAGCAAACTGTATCACAGATCATTATGGGTACAGGCAGTGGAAATATGTATTTCTACGCTTTGGGTACGCAAGCTGGTTTCTTAAGTAGTTCGTTTAACTTTAGTACGTACTTTGATAAATCAGATGATAGTTGGTATGTAAAAGACGGAGACGTTTACTCTCGAAGATTTATTGATTATCAAGATCAAGACTATCTCCTTAACCCTGCGGGTGGAGATTCGAGATTCCTCGGATTAAATCTAGATCAGAGTTTGGTTATAGGTGGTAATCTAACAGTTGCGAACAACACAATCAGTAATTCGTCTGGCGATATCACGATATCTTCTACTGGTAGTTTAAATGTTGATAACAATATTATAACAGGAATACTCAACCCTGTCAATAGTTTAGATGCAGTAAATAAACAATTTTTAGATTTATCCATAAATAATCTAACAACGGGTGGTATTTCTATATCAGCCGAGACTGGAACTACAGATACAATTGCATTAGGTGAAACGATTGCCTTTGCCGCAGGTGAAGGAATCAACACGACGGTTAGTAATAACCAAATATTAATTGCCGGTGAATTAGCAAGTGATACCAATATTGGTGTTGCTTCGTTTAACGCAAGTAACTTTACGGTTGCGAGTGGAGATGTTACGGTCACAGAATTAGATGGAGGAACCTTTTAAATAATTTACCTTTATAGGTACATCATAAAAAGGACATATATATGTCGACATTAATTAAGTTAAAACGTAGTGCCGTAGCAGGCCGAATACCTACTACCTCAAATCTGGAGTTAGGCGAACTCGCCATAAACACTGCTGACGGTAAAATCTACATTAAACAAGAAACCGGTGGAGTAGAATCCATTGTTGAGTTTAGTGCAGATGCCAATGACCTACTTACGTTACTTAAAACAGTCGACGGAGCAGGCTCAGGTCTCGATGCAGATCTATTAGACGGAATATCTTCCGCACAATTTTTAAGATCAGATGAATCCGATACGATGGCAGGCAGCCTTATCGTTCAAGGTGATTTGACTGTATCAGGAAATACCACATATGTTAATACGGAAACGATTCAGTTAGCCGATAACATTATTACTCTTAACGCAAATCATACAGGTGCTGCAAGTCAAAATGCAGGTCTTGAAGTTGAGAGAGGAACAGATTCAAACGTAGTTCTACAATGGAATGAAGCAAACGATTATTGGGAAGTTGCTTCGGGTGGAACAATTGGAAGAATCATTACCACTGGTGATGAAGGCGCAGGGAATGGATTTGACGCCGATCAACTTGATGGACAAGAAGGTTCGTACTATTTAGATTTTACTAATACAACGAACAAACCAGATCCACAGATTGATGTCAATATAACAGGGAAGGTCACCGGGTCAGGGACGACCACTTTAACTGATCTTGGTAACGGCACGATTGCTATTACAGCAGAACTTGCGAATACAGCAGTTACCGCAGCCTCTTACGGTTCGGCTTCTCTCATACCAACATTTACAGTTGACGAAGATGGTCGTATTACAGCAGCCGCTGATGTTTCGGTCGCAGGTGTTGATGGAGTTGATTGGTATAACGCAAATAATACTTTTGAGATTTCAACGGTTGACGGAAGTTTATTTCAAACAAATGTTTCTGCCTTTGATGCCAATGTTGATTTCGGCGCAGGAATTGATGTCACTGGTGATATAACTGTTACAGGAACGGTTGATGGTCGTGATGTTCTTGCAGATGGTACTAAACTTGATGGTATAGAGACAGGCGCAACCGCAGACCAAACAGCATCTGAAATATTAACATTACTTAAAACAGTTGATGGAGAATATTCTGGATTAGACGCTGATTTACTTGATGGTGCAAACAGTTCTTTCTATACTGACTTTACAAACCAAACAAATTTACCCGACCCAACAATTACTCTTGGTGGTGATTTATCAGGCGCGGTAACATTAACTGATTTAGCAAGTGGTACATTAACCGCTGATATTACTGCTTCAGGAGTTACTGCCGCAAGTTATGGTGGTGCAACTTCTATTCCAATTATAACTGTTGCTGCTGATGGTCGTCTTACGTCCGTCACCACGGCCTCTGTAGCTGGCATTGGAAGTACCCAATGGTACAACGCAAACAACACATTCCAAATCAATACAGGAGATGGTTCTTCATACAACACCATTATATCTGACTTTGCCGCCAACGTTGACTTTGGTGCAGGTATTGATGTTACAGGAAACATTACTGTCACAGGTACAGTTGATGGTCGTGATATTGACGCTGATGGAACAAAGCTTGATGGTATTGAAGCTGGTTCAACCGGAGATCAAACCGCGGCAGAAATTCTAACAGCAATTAAAACTGTTGATGGAACAACATCAGGATTAGACGCAGATTTATTAGACGGTCAAGAAGGTACTTATTATCTTGATTTTACAAACACAACAAATATTCCAGATCCACAGATTGATGTAGCAATAACCGGTAAGGTCACTGGTACAGGTACTACAACACTTACGGACCTAGGTAATGGAACAATATCAATTACCGCAGAGCTCGCTAACACCGCTGTTACGGCAGGATCTTATGGTGGTTCTTCCGCAATTCCTGTCTTAACAGTTGACGAAGATGGTCGTATCACAGCAGCATCAACTGCAGCGGTACTTGGTGTATCGGATCTTGATTGGCATTCTGCTAATACAACGTTACAATTAACAACAAATGATGGCTCCATATTTAATGCAGACATACATCAGTTTGGTGAACTTGATATTAATGGCAACATTACAATCTCAGGTACGGTTGATGGACGTGATGTATCAACAGATGGTGCAAAACTTGATCTTATAGAAGCTAGTGCAACCGCAGATCAAACTGCTGCTGAAATATTAACGGCAATTAAAACAGTTGATGGCACAACATCAGGTTTAGATGCAGATCTACTTGACGGACAACATGCTGCGGATATTATTTCATCTGCTTCAGCTGCAGCTTCTAATAATATTAATGATGCAACAATTACAGTTACAGCAGGAAATGCGATTGACGGTGGTGGAACATTTACCGTTAACCAAACTCTCGATTCAACGATTACAATTAATCACGCTGATACAAGTACTCAAGCAAGTGTATTAGGAAGTGGCGGTCAAGTAATACAAGATGTAGTTCTCGATACTTACGGTCATGTGACTGGTTTAGATCAAGTTGATTTTGATGATCGTTATTATACTGAAACAGAATTAGATGCAGGTCAACTTGATAACAGATATTATACTGAAACTGAATTAGATGCAGGTCAATTAGACAATCGTTATTACACAGAAACAGAATTAGACGCAGGTCAACTTGATAATAGGTACTATACAGAAACAGAAGTTGATACTGCTTTAGGACTTAAGGTTGATAAAACTCAAAGTGTATTGAGTGGAACTGGATTAGCAGGTGGTGGAGCATTAAGTGGTGATGTTACACTAACTCACGGTGATACTTCAAGCGTTGCGAATACCGGAGCATTGGATTTAGTTAATGCCGAGGTTATTGAGAGTTTAAGCTTCGACGAATTTGGACATACAGTTGGATTTACTACAGGTAATCTTCAAGTATTAACAATCGCAATTGCTGATGCAAGATATGTTAATGTAACTGGAGATACAATGACAGGGAACTTAACGGTTCCTAATCTTACTGCTACAAATAATGTTAGTCTTGACGGTAATTTAAACTTTGAACACGGACGAATTACAACTAAAGAATCAACGACAACAGCAACAACTCAAGTAAGTATTGACCAATATGCAGCAGGTCAATTTAAAAGTGTTGAATATATGGTTACTGCAAAATCAGGCTCTGATATTGATGTAACTAAAATATTGGCAATTGATACGGGATCTGATTTCTTAGGAACAGAATTCGGCCGAATAACATCAGGTAGTGAACTTGCTACTTATGAAATAGATAACTCCTCAGGATTATCAAGATTAAGATGTACTCCTGCCTCCGCTACAAGTACTACTTTTACAGTTTTCGCAACATACACCGAGAGTTAACTTATAAATAAAGGTATACAATTAATTTAAACCGCCTATCTGGGGAGAGTGAACCGAATGGCAAATGATAAGAAATTTATAGTCAAGAATGGTCTCTTGACCCCGGAAAACGCTATTATAGGTAGCACTACCGATACAGGAGAAAAACTCCAAGTAACCGGTGATTCCGTCCTTACACAAGGAACCCAGGCCACTCCAACTTTAAAGGTTACCAATTCTGGTGGCCATTCAGCAGGAACAATAATTGCAGCGTTTGAAGGTGATTCTGATTCACTCCAGATTCGCAACATCTCCGCAGGCGATTATAAAATAACAAATCCTGGTGTTGATAACAGCATTGAGTTTCATGACGATACTGCTGGTATTGTTATTAATTATGCAGGCACTGAAATAGCAGCCTTTACATCTACGGGAATTAATTTTACAGGTGTTGCCACAACGACGATTGATGATAATCGTATACTTACAACTGCAGATGAAGGTTCAGGTAATAACCTTGATGCAGATACAGTTGATGGTTTAGAAGCAAGTCAATTCCTAAGATCCGATGTTGCAGATTCTGCAGCAGGAACAATATCTTTCTTACAGGATATTGATGTAACTGGTTCTGCTCAAATTGATACTAACATTACTATTGATGGTCAAGCAGTTATTAAAGCATTGCTTGATGCTCAGGCCAATGCACAAATCGCAGGTGATCTAACGGTCTCTGGAGACTTTACAGTTTCTGGTAATACTACCTACGTAAATACAGAAGAGATTCTACTTTCTGATAATATCATTACTCTTAACGCAAACTATACAGGCGGTTCTCCTTCAGAGAATGCAGGTATTGAAATTGAGCGTGGTACATTAGCAAATCCTAAACTCGTTTGGAATGAAGCTCAAGATTATTGGCAGTTAGAAGTTAATAACGCAGTTCTTGGTAGAGTTATTACAACAGCAGATGAAGGTTCAGGAAATGGATTTGATGCTGATACAGTAGATGGTTTAGAAGCCGCTCAATTCTTACGTAGTGATGCAGACGATACCGCCACAGGTAATATTACAATAGAAGGTGATCTTACTGTAGGTGATGGCAGTGGTGCTGCGCAAATTAACCTTGCTACAACAGGTCAAGATAGAGTACTATACGCAAATAATGGTACAGTAGGTTTCTTAAAATCTGATAATTCTGGTTGGAACGCAAGTTCAGATACTGATGGTGATTGGAATGTTGATAGAGATGTTGACGCAGGCAGAGATGTACTCGCAGATAACGATGTAACTGCAGGTCAAGACATAACAGCAACCGCAGGTAATATTGCCGCAACCGCAGGATCAGTAAGTGCAGGAACAAGCGTAACGGCAGGAACTTCAGTTGCAGCAGGAACAACAGTAACCGGTGGAACAGGTGTAACCGCAACGACAGGCAATGTAACAGCAACCGCAGGTGATGTAATCGCAGGTGATGATGTTATTGCTGGAGACGATATTACAGCAACGGCCGGTGATATATCTGCAACTGCAGGATCGGTATCAGCAGGAACAAGTGTAACAGCAGGTACTTCAGTAGCGGCAGGAACAACAGTCACAGCAGGTACTGATGTAATAGGTAAACGATTTCTAGATGCAGACGATAATACATACCTTGTAAATCCGGCTGGAATTTCGATAATGAACACCGTCGGAGTTGATGGTGCAGTTACTCATAACGACGATCCTGGTACGGCAATTGTATTTGAACCTGACCAAATAAAAGTAAATACTAATAGTGTAACAAGATTAGATATTAATAATTCCAGAGTATTAGCTAATGTTGATGTATATGCTCCTAACCTTTTTGTTAATGATGCAATTATTCATAACAACGATGTTAATACTAAGATTGTATTTGCTACTGATGATATTAGTTTACAAACTGGTGGTGCTGAAAGATTAGGCGTTGATAACGACGGTGTTGATATTACAGGTGATCTTGATGTAAGTGGTAATATTACAGCAGTAGATGGTACATTCACTGGTGACTTGTCAGCTGCAAGATTCTTAGATGCTGATGACAATACATATTATGCGGATCCTGCTTCAACATCAATAATGAATCGTATTGGTATTAACGATTACATTCAACATAACGATGATACAAATACATTCTTCGGTTTTGATTCTAACGATAATATTATTTTTACTACGGCTGCAGTTGAAAGATTTGAAATCAATGCAACTAATATTACAGGTACCGTTGATGCAATATTCCCAAATGTATATGCAAGTACTTTCTACGATTTAAATAACGCAACATACTATGTCAATCCAGCAGGCAATTCAAGAATGTCTGGTATTGCTCTTGTTGGTACTATATACCATGATGGAGATACAAATACTTACCTGAACTTTAACGCAGCCGACAATTTTGAAATTGTCACAGGCGGAGTTCAAAGAGTAAAAGTAACAACGTTTACAACAATGAGTGGATCAGCTCGTTCACCACTCTTTTATGATTCAGATAATACAGCATACTACGGTAACTTTGCTGGTGATTCTCAAATGGCAGAAGTCCATATTGATGATTGGATAAGACACCGTGGTGACACAAATACTTATCTAGGATTCCCAGCAGCTGACACGATTGAGCTTACAACTGGCGGCGGAATCAGAGCAACAATCAATAACACAAATGCAACATTTAATTCTGATGTATTAGCAGACAGATTTGTTGATAGAAACTCTACAGGATATTATTTAAATCCTGCAGATGCTACATTATCTGCAACATTAAATGGTAGTGTTCGTATTGCCAATATTGCTAACTCAACACGTTATAGTGATAATTCAGGCACAGGTGGTATTGTTTTAGCTGGTGATGCAGATATAGCAGCCAATCAAAGTACAACATTAGCGATCAGTGGTCAGTACCGATCAGGTGCTTATTCACTAATGTATCTCAACAGAATTGATGCTAATGTAAATCCATTTAATGCCGGTAACAGATACATCGAATTTAGAGCTGATGGGGGTGGTACTACTCCTGCAGCATTTAGAGGTGATTCATCTGGTAATTTATATCTAACACCTCAAAACAGTCAACACATCGGATTTTGGACAAGTGGTGGTAATGAAGTAGCAGTCGCTCTTGATGATGGTAACTTCATTGTTGGAGGTTCTTCAGTATCTTATACGATAAATGATAACACTCCATTAGTTGGCTCAAATACAAATAATAAATTACATGTTAATGGTTCTATACAATTAACATCAAACGATGATGCTATTGTATTTGGTCGTGGTACTTCTTCCTTTATGAAGGACGAGGAATTAGGATTTGGGTGGGGTGGCGGTCTGTATATGACAGATGCTACATATCTAAGAATTAGAAATAACAAAACACTTTATTCAACTGGTGATATTTGGGCAAGCAGATACTATGCTCATTCCAATACAGCATACTATCTTGACCCAGATGGTGACTCACAATTAAACACTGTTGATATTGACGATTATATAAGACATCGTGGCGATACAAATACTTTACTTGGTTTCTCAGGTAACGACTCAATATTATTCCAAACAAACGGAAGTAACAGAGCTTCTATTAATAACTCAAGAATGAGAGTTAGAAGTAAGCTTGAAGTTTGGGGCTCAGGTATTGAGTTACAAAAACAAAGTAATGCTGGTGGTGTCGGTATTACAATGACCGACCAAGGTTCTACTGAAACTCCAGGATTAGGTGGATTACAAACAGTTTCTATTAAAGCTTGGCATGCTGATAATTCATATACAACAGGTGCTAATATGGCAATGGCGTTTGAATCGTCAGAGCCTACTACTCACTATGTATTTGGTACAAACGCAAACGCGGCCGGTGGTATTATTATTCCAAGAGTTACCAATTCTGGTTCTTTAGGTTTAACAACGTATAAATGGGCTAACATATACGCAACTGCTGCTAATATTGATAATGTTTACGCATCAAGATATTATGATGCTGATGACAATTCTTTCTATGGGGATTTCAACTCACGCAGTGAAATGAACTCCATTAATTTACGACACAACACAGCAGTCGTTAGTGGTAACGGTAACTATAATGTAGCAAAAAGTATTCTTGGTACAATCCATATACGTAACGGTGCCGCAGCTAGTGGTGCACCTCGTCAAGCAGCAATTACATTCC
>ENA-UOYH01000539-UOYH01000539.1-marine-metagenome-genome-assembly--contig:-NODE-539-length-13014-cov-2.535054_pt1 | contig 13014 bp, 9 predicted proteins | sample MGYA00238175_ERZ767261 | MGnify/ENA primary metagenome ERZ767261 (study PRJEB28946, sample SAMN06267185) | marine metagenome | isolation source: Columbia River Estuary | place: USA:Columbia River Estuary...
CCTTCCCAGCTTGATTAGTCTTTTCGGATCAACAGTTTCCATACTGGTTAATTTACGTCCTTCGTTTGTTCCATTTGCTAGTCTTTGCACAGTCGCTGCTTCCGTCTGCGCAGCTCTAAGCTATTACCCAGCTCACTTGCGAGGGAGGCAAAGCCTTGTAAGGATAATCTCTACATGCGTGTTAAACAATTTTAGTTCGACTTCGGTCAACCACAAAAATCTCGATACTAAAGTGAGGCATTAACTAATCACAGGGTATCTCCGATTTGTTTTGTAAGTTTCTGCTGAACGCGCCCAATACCTGGTTGAATGGTAGCTAGTAGTCCAGTGATAAGGGGTTAAGCGTCGCCTATCATCGAATGTCTCTCTTTCTGAAGATCAACATATACAGCAGGTATTTGCTGTATTTTCGTCATTTTTCTTGATGGCTTTAAAAGAGGGGTGGTGCTCGGCTGAGCCTGTCAAAGGCAACAAAAGTCACGATGCCCGGAGTCGGCAGAATTGCACAGCAATCACTGAGAAATTCTGTTTTAGGGAAAGATGGGCTAGCTGGTGTGACTGCTGGATCATCATTTCCGAGCAAACATTCCGAGCAATTTTCGATATGGATAAGACCAGCATGAAAATGCTGAGCCGCGATAAATTGGAAAATAAAAACTGCAAGCATTGCACCCACCGCAATGTGGCGAGAGGGTGACCCTTTGAGTCTAGCAACTTTTTCCATAGTTTTTTACACGCTTCCAGCCCCCATAGTTTATCGAAAAGCCCATGTTTTGCAATGTCACCCGTTTGGCCGTTATTTTGCGCAACATGACAAGAAGAGAAATTTGACTAAACTTTTACTATCGAAACCAGTACTTCAGACCTATCTACCTTCGAAAAAAGTGACCACACGTTTGATTAAGCGCTTGTCATCGGCACTGAGCCTGTCTACTTTTTTGTAGTCTTTGTAAAACTTTAGTCTTTGCGTCTTGGAAAGAAACTCTTTAGCTGTCCGATCCAGACACGCAATATCCTTGACAATACCTCGATCAAAAAGCATCCCGCTCTTTATCGAACCATCGGGGCAGTCAATGATATAAACCTCAGGATCCTGACCAAAATTAACCAGTATATTCCGCAATTTAAGGTCACCGTGAACAAACCCCTTATCGTGTAACATCGCAGTATATTTTGCGATTTTCAGCGTTACGCCTCCGAGCCATCCCTTATTCTGCTGCATGTGGTGCCCAGTTTTCAGCACCACAGCCATATCTTGCACATTTTCCAGCTCTTCTATTACCAATGCACCAATTCGGTCACCAAACGGTTTTCTGCGCTCGCCAAAGGCAACCAATCGGGCCGTGGGAACACCTATTTGCCTAAAATAATGACTATTTTCCCACTCTGCCCGGACCCTCGATCGACCAAGTCGGCGTCGAAAGTGTCTGCCTCCCCGATGATATTTCTTAATATAATATTTCGATTCACCCACTTTAACTCGAACCAGCGTACTCATATCAGAGGTATTTATTTGTTCACCCTCAACGCCCAGCACATGGTCCAGATTTCTAAACTGTTCAGCTTCTAACTCTGAGGGGTTGGAAAGTTGCCAGATATCCGTCACGATTTTCCTGTTTGAACTACATCAGCAAAGGAGATAGTTGTGAGTGATTCTTCAAGTACAATTTCTGCGCCCGGACCAGCACTTTGCTCCAAAACACATGATCTTCCGATAAAGTTTGTCGCAGTGGCTTGTTCGAGTATGCTCGCATGAACCTGAACAAATCAGTAACCTCTAAAGCGTTCTCTTCAGCGGCAGAGAACAACAAACTTCCAACATCTTTGACCCGCCAACGCATCGGTGTGCTCTTCCTGATCTGAGCTCTATGCAGGTCGATAACGTATAGCGTCGGTGCTTTCAGGTCTTTCTCCTCGAGCTGGAGATGAAAATGACAGATATAGCAATCTCTGTGATTTACACCAGCTTCATGCATCCGGCGCGTAAGTTGCGCAACCTTAGGTATTAAATTGTACTTCCTCGGAACACTAACTAGCTTTTGCCGACAACAATCCTCGAGGCTCAAGGTATTTAGCAGGGACTTAGTGACAATGCTTGATTGTCTGGTCGCCGGGTTGGATCCACTGCTTGAGAAGCCCACAACAGTTGGGACAGGGACGCCGCGCTGTTCAAGCAGCTGGAGAGCATCACGTTCGTTCCTTGCTCCGGTAACGGGCAGCTTAAACTGGATAAGGTTTTTCAGTATTTCCATCCACCCGACCCCGTAATGCAATTTGGCGAAATATCGTTGATCGGACAACTCAAAACGAAAAGTTCTTCTGGTTTTAACTCTCCGATACTCCTCACCCTCAAGCGCATCAAGTGCCGGAAACAGGCCATCAGGCCCTTCAGCAAGCATTTTCAGTTCCGCCGCGACAAACGCAGCGCCATTTTCGGACCCTTGTCTCTCTTCTGCACCTCGAAGATTCACACGGCTCATTTGACAATTTTCTCTGCTTTAATCAACGCCTGTAAACTTTCAAACACCCGCTGCGGCGTGCTACCAGAAAAACAAGGTGGATGACGTTCATTAAGTTTACCAGGCTGATACTGACATTCACGTCGAAGACAGGGCACGCAATCAAGACTACTACTCGCAATGACCTTCTGATTCGTGCCGCAGGGTCCAGTCAACTCCGGATTTGTTGCACTATACAAAGCGATCAATGGTTTATTCAAAGCGTTCGCTAGATGACCAAGTCCAGTATCAACCGTCACAACCCCGCTACTTTCAGCAATCACCTCAGTGATGCCGGACAAATCCATTGGAGGAAGCACCCGGGCTCGTGCTGAAGCTTCTGCAATTTCTGTCGCCCGATCACGTTCAACTTGATTGCCATACGTCATGACGACTTCGTACCCATCCTTCTCGGCCAAGTTAACGAGTTGCTTCCAGTATTCAACCGGCCATAGCTTCGACTCCCAAGTGGTGCCATGAAGGAAAAACAATTGTTTTTTCTGGGGCCTGTCCGACGACAACCCAAACACGGGTAATGATTCGCTTAATTCGTAACCCAGCGAATAGGCAAACAACGTCCTCAACCTTTCTACCGCATGCAGGGTTCGAGTAATGTTTAGTCGGTCCAAATAAAACCGACTAACCACACCTTCTTTAGCGCTTTTTTCATCAAACCCAGCAACGGGCCCCTTTGCTAACCATGCAATAATGGCGCTCTTAACCAGCCCCTGGGCATCTACAATAAGATCGTATCGCTGCTTTCTAAGATCGACAACAAAAGCGGCCAACTCCATAAAATTTTCAATCCAGTTATCCCGCCAGCGCCTAATAGATACAGGGATCACGCGTTCTACTGCCGGGTGCATTGCCGGTATTTCTGCAAAGGCTTCTTCAACTACCCAATCGATATGCAGATCTCGCCTGTTCAATGTTGCATCGGTAACCGCAGGAAGCGCGTGAACGACATCACCGAGAGACGAAGTTTTGATCACCAGCACTCTCATAAAATCAACTCGCCTCGATAATCGGTGTGACCAGCGCTAACACTTGAGCCGGATTCAAATTATTTAGGCAATCCATGTGTCCCAAAGGGCAAGTTCGCTTAAAACATGGACTACAATCAAGCGACAAGTTGGCGATATCAACTTGCTTGGTCAGGGGCGGCGTAAAGTCAGGTGAGGTAGAGCCGTAAAGTACAATCGTGTGACAACCAATTGCTGCTGACACATGCATCAGACCAGAGTCGTTAGACACAACGCAGGCGCATTGACCCATGATGTCAACGACATCAATTAACGATGTCTTACCGGTTAGATCAGCAATGTGATTGCGAGCAGTCGAGGAAGCGAAGTCAACCACCGCTTGCCCAACGGGCTTATCGGCCTTACCTCCAAAAATCCACACATCCGCCCCTTTCTCAATCAGTTTGGCAGCAAGAACAGCATAATGCTGCTCAGGCCAGCGTTTCGCCTCGCCAAATTCTGCACCGGGACAAAGCCCAACAACTGGACGACGGGCCCTTAGATTGAACTGGTCAAGCAGACGTTCACGCTGGTCGAAATCAACCATCAACTCTGGATATTCGGAAAAAACTGGCGGCTTGTTCTCTGACGAATCAAGCGCAGACAAGGCAACAAATCGATCAATCATTCGGGGCATACGTCGCTTGTCCAACAGACGCATATCATTGATCAGCCCATATCGATACTCACCTCGAAAACCCGTACGGGTAGGTATACCGGCAAAAAAAGGGACTAGCGCAGACTTAAGCGAATTGGGCAGCACAATGGCTCGGTCGTAACCGCCGGTTGAAAGTTTTTTTGCTACCGATCGTCGGTAGGCAAGGCCAAGCTCTCCATGTCTGACATCGAACTCAAATATTCCGGAGACCTCAGCCATTCGGCTAGCCATCGGTAGACTCGCTCTTGGCGCAAGTACATCAATCTGCTGGTCAGGTTTCTGCGACTTCAAGCGCTTGAATAGCGTCTGCGCCATGATCATATCGCCCACCCAAGATGGACCGACGACCAGTGTTGAACTCAAGCGGCGTTGCCCTTTTTGAATTCCCCATCAGCGTAAACATTACCACCCCACTCCGGATGTTCTGAGCGTTTGCCTCTGACCTGATCAAAATACATTGTTTGTAAACGCTGAGTGATTGGACCACGCGACCCACTGCCTATCATGCGACCATCAAGCTCGCGAATAGGCAAGACTTCCGCCGCGGTGCCAGTAAAAAATGCTTCGTCGGCGACGTATACTTCGTCGCGCGTGATACGCCTCTCCGCTACTTTCAAGTCAAGTTCTGCCGCTAGATCAAAAATCGTGGCGCGAGTGATACCTTCAAGACAGGATGTGAGTTCAGGCGTGACCAACTGGCCGTTTTGAACGAGAAATACATTTTCACCACTGCCTTCCGCCACGTAGCCTTCGTTGTCCAGCAGTAGCGCTTCATCGCAACCGGAATCAATCGCTTCTTTTAATGCCATCATCGAATTAATGTAGTTCCCATTGGCTTTTGCTTTACACATCGTAATGTTGACGTGATGGCGCGTAAAAGAGGACGTACGAACTTTAATGCCTTCCTCGGTTGCTTCAGGCGACATGTAATTAGGCCATTCCCAAGCAGCGATGATGCAGTGCGTCTTCAATCCCTCGGCCCGCAATCCCATTCCTTCAGATCCATAGAAACACATGGGGCGAAGGTAACCTTCGTCCAGATTGTTCTCACGAATCACCAACTTCTGCGCTTCGGATATTTGCTCTTTGGTGAAGGGCATTTCCATATTGAGTATATGCGCAGAACGAAACAGTCGATTGGTGTGATCGTCAAGCCGGAATATGACAGGACCCTTATCCGTGGAATAGGCACGCACACCCTCGAACACTCCTAAACCGTAATGTAATGTGTGCGTTAGCACGTGGACTTTTGCGTCACGCCAATCCACCAATTCACCATCGATCCAAATGACACCATCTCTGTCATCAAATGCTGCAGACATTGCCTATAACCTTTTAAATTTAAGAATTTTGTAGTTTACACTGACACGGGGGTAAGTTTCACCGGTTAGCATAACCGACAATCGCCAGATACGTTGAAAGATCAGTTACCTAGGTGGTCCTGCCAGACTTTCATCACTTGCTGACGAAACTCGTTCAATTTTTCGAAAGATATAATTTGCCCACCCAACCACTGATAATGGACCGCTGCTCTATAAGAGAGATAGGCTTGCTGCAGTAGTTTTTTTTCTCTTTCATCAACAATCTGGTGTAGCTCAAGGTCATCAAGCTGACGCATCACGTCTGTCCAGCGGGTCAAAAGAGGGTGTTTATGGGCCCAATTAAGCATTTTGAATTGAATTAGGAATTCAATATCAACAATTGCACCTAGGTCATGTTTGAGGTCAAAGCCCGTCATACTGACCCCGGACATACGCTCTAATTTTGCCGCCTCTAGATCCGATTCCGCATTTGCTCTAAAACCGTCATCGCTGACGTTCGAGAGATGCGCTCGCATGCTGTCTCTCATTTTCACCACTGCATCGCGTAATTCAACAGCATCACGTTTCTGGCACAATATCTCTTCGCGGATTGACTGAAAAGGCGTGCGTATACTTTCCGCTCCTGCAACAAAGCGCGTTCGGACCAACGCCTGGTGTTCCCAGGTCCAGGCCTCTTCAAATTGATAACGCCTGAAGGCGGTTAAGGTACTCACCAAGGGCCCTTTATTGCCCCCCGGTCGAAGACGAAGATCCACCTCATAAAGTACGCCAAACTGAGTATAGCTAGTCAATATATGGATGAATCTCTGAGCGAATCGATTGATATAAACATTATTTTCCAGCTGCCTGGCTCCATTCGTCTCACCCTTGAGATCAACATCGTGAACCAGCGTTAAATCGAGATCAGATCCATAACTGAGCTCTTGCCCTCCAAGCTTGCCATAGGCAACGACACCAAAACCCAGACCCAGCGCCTGACCCTCAGAACTGCAGGGTTCGCCAAACTTGATCGCCAGCTGGTCAAACGTTAGCGCAACAACGCTGTCTAAAATCACTTCCGCGACGTGACTCAATGCTCCGGACGCTTCCATCAATGGCAGCGCATCCAGCAATTCAAGCGCCGCAATCCGCAGAACAACACTACTCTTGAATTGCCTTAAGGTGTCCATCTGCAGTTCAAGATCATTCTCTTCTACCTCTTCTAGCCGATGCTTTAGCTGCTGCTCGAGTTGCGCCTTTTCAAGCACCACGTCATGAATTTGTCGATCCGTCAGCTCGTAGAGTAAAACTGGAAATTCCGACAGGCGCGTTGAAATCCAATCACTCATCGCACACAGATGAACGCAGCGTTTTAACGCATCACCGTTTTCAAGTAGAAAGGACACGTAAGTACTTCGACGGGTAATCGTATCAATAAGTGGTAACAGGCGATCCAGCGTGATCTCCGGCTGCGACTCCTTTGCCACCAGACTTAGTAATATTGGCATCAGTCGATTGACCCGTGACTTGCTCAATTCATGCAACTCGCGTTTCTGCAACTTATGTGAAAAATCGCTCAAGTGTTTTGATGTTCTTTGCGCATCCTCGAACCCCACAGTGGCGAGCAGCCTGACGGAATCATTCGATGAAGGATCGCGCCAAAGAGAAAACCAGAACAGGTTCCCCTCAACCTGCGCTTTTTTCTCTGCGCTGTTTGCTGTCATTAATCCCGAAAAAACGCCACGGACAAGACCACGGTGAGTCTCTAACTGGGCATGATAAGCATCGAAATCAGCGTAACCCATCGCCACCGCGAGTCGGAACCGCGACGCAGGTTCGGTTGAAATCAACTGGGTCTGACGATCGTTTTCAGCTTGCATGGCGTGCTCGCTATTTCGCAGAAATTCATAGGCATTTAGCAGCTGTCTGACTTCTCCTTCGGGCAAAAATTTAAGCGACGCAAGTGCATTCAGGTTTAAGTCGATCTCCGGCGTCTGGAGCTCCGGATGACGACCTCCCCAGATTAACTGGAGCGCCTGTGTAATGAATTCTACCTCTCTGATGCCTCCGGGTCCCAACTTCAAATCATGATAATGCTGCTTGTTTTCAACTTGGGTATCGATGAGCCCTTTCATTTCACGGAGAGATTCCAGCGCGCCATAATCCAGGTGTCGTCGATAGATAAAAGGTTTCAACCATGAAAGAAACGTTTTCCCTTGTTCAATATTACCCGCCACCGGGCGCGCTTTTACAAAAGCGTAGCGCTCCCAATCACGCCCCTGCTCATAAAAATACTTTTCCATCGCGACGCTGTTAAGAATGAGCGCACCACTTTCACCATAGGGTCGAAGTCTCATATCCACCCGAAAAACAAATCCTTCGGCAATTACCTCGTCCAGAGACTTTATGATGTGTCGACTGGTGCGCAGAAAAAACTCTTGGTTACTCAGCTCCTTGCCGACTGGAGAAACGGCTAAACCGGGCTCATCGTAGAAAAAAATTAAATCAATGTCAGAAGAAACATTAAGCTCTCGAGCACCCAGTTTCCCAAGCGCCAGTATCGTCATTTTCTGAACAGTACCTGTACCGTCGCCTTTCGGCTCCCCATACTTCAGACAGTTGGCCCGATAGTGGATATCGTGCGCAGCGTTAAGACAGGCTTCCGCCAGGCTTGAGAGGTCGTTTGTCGTTTCATTTAGGCTGGCCGACCTTGTCAAGTCGCGAAAGATGATCCTGATCATTTCCCTGCGACGCACTTTGCGCAGCCTGAAGTCGATGGACTCGAGGTCTACATGCGCAAAGGCCGAACTGTAGTCATCGCGGTCATATTGCCTCTGCAAATCTCCTGACGCGAGCAGCTCATGAGCAAGCTCAGGGTCAATTTGCAGACAGTTGTAAACGTATTTGCTGAGATAGCAAACAAATTTGAACTGCTCCACCAGCTGGGCGTCGTTGTCACGACAATGTTTATCGATGTATCTTGAGACGTCTTCGCCGAGCTCGGCGACCAGATCATTGGTTACACTGCGAGGGTTCAGCGTGATATCTGGCTTATAATCTTTGGCTTCCTGAACTGTCACAATTGGTTGTCTCGGTTTAGCGATCAAAATTTACCGGCATCCGGTCGCTCAAACGGCATATACCTTTAATAGCTTACACGTTAATCGACGCCACGGCACATCAGGGATACGAAAGAGTTGTGAGGATCCCGGTAACCAGAGATTCACACGATGCAGCCCAAAATCGCTTGAGCATCTAAGTGCCAAGTAAGTGCCAAGATGATTCATCCCATACGCTTACTGCAGCATTTGTCGACCTTAGCTTGACCTAGATACAAGCTATCCGTGGCTACCCAGCAAATGTATCGCGAATCGGATGACAGCTTTTTTCTAACGAGCCATGCAAGCTCTTCAGCTTCAAACTTATCAGTAGTTGGCAGATCTAGCTTCAACTCACCGAAGGCCAAACTTCGTCAGCTGCAGGGCCATCGCTAGAGAACGCGAGGGCAAGCAAACGCACGCCGGGATGGTTGGTTCTGATATTCACTAGCACTTGGCTGCCAGCAAGTATCCGGTAGAACCGAGAGTATTCGCTAAAACTGCCGGACGCCCACGAAAGCAACTTTGCGCTGCGCCACAATTTTTCCACTTTGAGCTCGAACTCGGCCGATTCCCGCACTCATCGAAATTGCCGATGTACCGTTTGCAGCGCCTGATGAAACGCGAGTTGCCACCGTAGAGCGTTGCGTTTGCAACTGAGGCACCATTTATGACGGCTATGGGCATGGAAACCGTGGTTCTTGGCCCCGAATCTATTCACTAGGCACACCAGCCAAATGAATTTCTCGCATTGGACCAACTTGATCCAAGTATTGCTATACTACGTGGTCTGATTGAGAAGTACTGTTAATCAAAATCTCAGTACACAGTGAACAATTACCATGACTGACAATATATCCCATGTAAAGTGGTTTAGAGATTCCTCTCCCTATATCAATGCACACAGAGGCAAAACCTTTGTGTTGCATCTTGGGTCTGAGGCCCTGAGCCACGAGAACTTCCCCAATATCGTAAGTGACATCGTGCTACTCAACAGCCTTGGTGTCCGGCTTGTCGTGGTCTTCGGTGCCTCGGGTGAAATTCGTGAGCGATTATTGACTGCAGGCGACAATTCCGCCACGGATTTTGAATTAGGCAAAAGTGTGCTGAAACCAGAGCAACTTCCCCTGGCGCAAGAAGTCATCGGCAGACTCAAGTCAGAACTGGAAGCCAGGCTGTCCATGGGTCTGATTAATAGTCCCCAACACGGATCTGACCTGCTAGTAACATCCGGGAATTTCATCAAGGCAAAACCGCTTGGCGTGATAGAGGGCACCGACTATCATCACACCGGGACGGTTAGAAACGTCACTACCGATGCTATTCATCATCAACTGGCGTCTTCGGTTGTACTGATCCCGCCGATTGGATATTCACTTTCAGGAGAGGTTTTCTGTATGCACTCAACGGAAATGGCGACTACTATCGCCATTGAACTGGGTGCAACAAAACTCATATTCTTCACCGAACAGAACGGCATACCGGATCAAACCGGAGAGCCGATAAGCGAACTCTCAATCGACCAGCTTAATAAACCTGAGTACAAGCAGTTTGATGAATTGCAGCTCGCCAGAACAGCTTGTCAGCAGGGTGTCTCCCGATGTCATTTGTTGAGTTATCAGTACGACGGTGCCTTGCTTGAGGAACTTTATACAAGAGACGGCGCTGGCACTCAGATAATCAGGGAAAGCTACGAGCAAATTCGCCCGGCAAACCCTGCGGATGTGCCGGGCATTATAGAATTGATCTCTCCACTTGAAGAACAGGGAGTACTTGTAAAACGCTCTCGCGAACTGCTTGAGTCAGAGCACCATCTTTTCACCGTGTGTGAGCGAGACGGTATGATTGTCGGCTGCGCTGCCCTATACCCTTTCGACAACATCGGTGAACTTGCCTGCCTGGCAACTCATCCCGATTATCGGGACGATAATCGAGGCGAACTCCTGCTTGCCGAAATAGTGGCAAAGGCAAAGAAGCAAAAATTCAAAACCCTGTTCGTTCTGACAACTCGAGCGGTACACTGGTTTCTGGAGCGCGGATTCAACTCAGAATCACTCGATGTATTACCTGAATCCAGAAAGTCACTTTACAACTATCAACGCAATTCAAAGCTACTTGCAAAAACGCTGAACTAATACAGCCAGGACCCAATAATGCCCAGATATCGCTCAAAAACATCAACCCACGGTCGAAATATGGCGGGCGCACGCGCGCTTTGGCGAGCTACCGGCATGAAAGACGACGACTTTCAGAAACCGATTATTGCTATCGCAAATTCGTTTACACAATTTGTGCCTGGACACGTCCACCTAAAAGATATGGGTCAACTTGTCGCTCGCGAGGTTGAAAAAGCCGGTGGTGTTGCAAAAGAGTTCAATACTATTGCTGTCGACGACGGCATTGCTATGGGGCACGACGGCATGCTCTATAGCTTACCTTCCAGAGACATCATCGCAGATTCAATCGAATACATGGTTAATGCGCATTGTGCTGACGCGCTGGTTTGCATTTCGAATTGCGACAAAATCACACCGGGCATGCTAAATGCTTCGCTACGTTTGAATATTCCAACGATATTTGTGTCGGGTGGTCCCATGGAAGCTGGGCGAACACGCTTGGCGAATCACAATACCAATCTGATTCATGCCATCGTTGTTGCTGCAGATGAACAAATGTCAGATGCTGAAGTGGAAGACTATGAAAGATCCGCATGTCCAACCTGTGGGTCCTGTTCAGGCATGTTCACTGCAAACTCAATGAACTGCCTCACCGAGGTATTAGGGCTCTCGCTGCCGGGCAACGGCTCCATGCTGGCGACGCATGCCGACAGAGAACAACTTTTTTTGCAAGCTGGCCGAAAAATTGTCGAAATTACAAAAGCTTACTACGAGCAAGACGATGAAACCGTTCTGCCCCGCAATATAGCCAACCTTAGATCCTTCAAAAATGCCATGTCACTCGATATCGCAATGGGAGGCTCTACGAATACGATACTTCATCTTCTGGCAGCCGCGCAGGAGGGGGAAATTGATTTTGACCTGAGTGATATCGACAGACTTTCCCGTCAGGTGCCCAATCTTTGCAAAGTAGCCCCCATGGTTGATACCTATCACATGGAGGACGTGCATCGCGCGGGAGGAATGATGGCAATTATGGGAGAGCTCGACCGAGGTGGTCTGATAGACACATCTGGAAGAACTGTTCACAGCGCCACAATGGCAGATGCCTTAGAAAAATGGGATGTGAAAATAACCAAGGACGCACACGTCGCAGAATTCTATCGCGCCGGGCCCGCGGGTATTCCGACGCAACAAGCATTCAGCCAAGCAACCCGATACGACGATCTGGACCTTGACAGAAGTAACGGATGCGTTCGTGATATGGCGCACGCCTACTCAAAGGAAGGCGGCCTTGCAGTGCTATTCGGAAATATCGCAGAGGATGGCTGCATAGTGAAGACAGCCGGCGTAGACGAAGAAATCTGGAAATTTTCAGGTCCGGCTAAAATTTTCGAAAGTCAGGACTCGGCAGTCGCCGCTATTCTTGCTGATAAAATTACCGATGGTGACGTGATCGTCATTCGCTATGAAGGACCAAAAGGTGGTCCCGGCATGCAGGAGATGCTCTACCCTACCAGCTATCTGAAATCCAAAGGGCTTGGCGCTGCCTGTGCACTGCTCACCGATGGACGATTCTCAGGAGGGACCTCAGGTCTCTCTATCGGGCACGTCTCGCCTGAAGCCGCACAAGGCGGTTTGATTGGCCTGGTTGAAGAGGGTGATGAAATACAAATCGACATTCCCAATCGGTCGATTCACATGAACGTCACACCGGAGGTCATTGCCGAGAGAAGATCAGCAATGGAAGCAAAAGGGGCTGACGCATGGAAACCAACGGAAAAGCGTAGTCGCGTCGTCTCCGCTGCACTTAAAGCCTATGCAGCGCTTACGACAAGCGCAGACAAAGGCGCAGTGAGAGATCTTAGCCAGCTATAAAATCAGCCGGCTTACTTGGCTGAGTACTCATGTACAAAGTCCACCAACGCCTTAACATTCTCTACTGGAGTTTCAGGGATAATCCCGTGTCCGAGATTAAAGATGTGACCAGGCCTGCCATCCACTTCATCAAGCACTTCCTTAGCTTTACGCTTAACCGAAGCTTTATCTGCACAAAGTATGATCGGGTCCATATTACCCTGCACTGACTTCACACCTGTCGCATTCCAAGTCTCAAGTAACGGCGTTCGCCAATCCAAAGCAAGCACATCACCGCCTGCTTCAGCCATCAGCGGTGCCAACGCGGGATTACCTGTGCCAAAGTGTATCACTGGCACTCTGCCGGTAATCTCTTTCATCATTCTCTGGCTATGAGGCATGACATATTCCCGATAATCCGAAGGTGACAAAGTACCGACCCAACTGTCAAACAACTGAACGG
>ENA-UOYH01000543-UOYH01000543.1-marine-metagenome-genome-assembly--contig:-NODE-543-length-12950-cov-2.722287_pt1 | contig 12950 bp, 8 predicted proteins | sample MGYA00238175_ERZ767261 | MGnify/ENA primary metagenome ERZ767261 (study PRJEB28946, sample SAMN06267185) | marine metagenome | isolation source: Columbia River Estuary | place: USA:Columbia River Estuary...
TCATTTTACCAAGGGTCTAGCACAGGGATTGGCCCAGGGACTGACTGAAGGAGTGGAGGTGACGAGCCCGACATTTAGCCTCGTGAATGAATACCGTGGCGGTCGCTTACCCTTATATCATTTTGATTTTTATCGACTGGATTCGGAGGACGAGGTCCTGCGTATCGGTTGGGACGAGTATCTTGATGAAGACGGTATTGTGGTGGTGGAGTGGCCAGATAAATTTCCAGGGTTAATTCCCTCCGATGTCACTTGGATTAGCTTTGAGCATGATGATGGTGCCCGGTTCCTAAAGTTAATCAGCTCTTAGCGTGCTCCATGGTGCCTTGACCCGCTTCATCATGCAAATTATGCCATGAGATTAGTCATGGCCCTGCGCTGAGTCTGAAGATTCTGACCCTTGAGATCGTCTGCTGCTTCGACCACGCCCGTTTCGACCTGATCTGCGTGATCTCCGTGTTCTGCCATACCGGTCTTTTTTTCTGATATCGCGTCCTCTTATTGCTGGAGAAGCCCATGCGACGCCAAGCATCACCGCGAACACGACGGCCAGTGATTCAATTTGGAAGGGGAATTCGATCAAGGCATGAACAAGAAAGACAAACATCGCTAGCAGGTAGCCTCGCATATGGATAAATCGGCTTTTACTGTGGTCCGTGCGATGGAAAAAGAGCTCTCGTGCTAGCAGTAAAAAACCACCACCAATGCATGCAGCCAACAGTACGAAGCCGAACCAGCCCCACTCAACTAAGGTCTGCATGTAATCATTGTGGGCGTATACCCATACTCCTGTGATCAGGCTGTTGATCTGCCCTGAATAATATGGAAATAGTGGATAAAAGGAACCAGGCCCCATGCCCAGTGCTCCCCAACCATCATCGGCTACCATTTTAAGCATGACCTCATTGGCCTGTAATCTGCCCGTTAAGGATGAGTAGTTGAGCTTGTGGGCGCCACTCCACCGCTCTGACATGATTCCGGCGAAGGTAAGGATAAGAAATACGGTGATGCAAATAATGGAGCCAATGAAAATATTACGCTCAATCGGCTTGTTGCCGAAGAATAATTGAGTCGAGGATTCACGAAATGCCTTACCAATGGCGTGACGGTTTAACAGTGAAAATAGAATCACAGTGATGACTCCAAATGCCATCCCTGCTTTTGAGCCAGCCGTAATCACGGCGCAAATAATAATAATGACCCCGGAGATGGTGACCAGCAGATATGCCATCGGGTAGTGAGCACGGAAGCCGCGCGTGTCGAGATCGCTGCGCAAAGCGTTCAATACGGATGGCAGGCCAAGAGCGAGAGCCACGTTGAGAAAACAAGTCGCAATGCCTGGGCTGCGGTAAGTGGCGAAAAAATGCTTGGTGAGTAAACCTTGCTCAAGCTGGTCAAGCCAGAGGATTGAGGAGGTGCCGGATGCGCGCTGGAGAATGCCAACGAGGGCAATAATAGCGCCTGACCAAAAAATCGATTTTGCCAGGTGCTGGCACCAAGATGGGCGAGCGATAACAAGCTGACGGACCCCCCAAATCAGCGCTAGGCAGGGAATGATGTAGCTGAGCCGGTCATATGATTCGGCTTTATCAGCCGTTCCCGGGAGACTGGGGAATGGTTGGTCAGCAAGAGTGTCAATTCGCCACGGCACACTAGCAACATCGTAGAATTCGGGCGAGTTATAGAATACTCCCCATGCGTTGAACCACATCCACAATCCTTGCAATATCGTCAATGCTAAGAGTCCGATCAAAAAGCGAGCGCCATGATTGCTTTGCCTTTGTTTTTGCTGTCCTGGTCCAGATCCTGGTCCTGATCGTTTTGACTGAGTGCCTAATATAAGCAGTAGAGCTGCAATCGAGCTGATGAGGACAAGAGGCCAGCGCCATGATCCATAGTAAGACCCTGCGAGTAGCGGACCAATGAAGATAGCAACAATAAGAAGCAGGCCGCCGATGATCTGAAGCGCGCTTTGTCCGCTGGCTATAGCGCCCATGGATTGATGCTTTTTACTGCGGTTACCCAGATTCTTACTTGATGAATCGCCAGTTTGATGGTCTGCCAGACGGCTCGGTGATTTTCGCCGAGTTTGCCGGTGTTGTTCGCCATCAGAAGTATCGCTTTGCACTCCAGCTATTTTGCCCGCATTGTATATACATAGCAAGCTTGGTTTTGCGGGCGGTAGATCTATCAGATTCAATATGGATAAGCCCATTACGCTTTTGAATGACTATACCTAAGGCCTTGGTGTGGCTACAAAGCTCACTAATTGAACAAATCTTAAGTATTGACGGCCTTTACCTAATTATTTATAATAATTGGTGAAGGTGGTCTGCCAGCACCTTTTTCACCCTACCTAACCCCCTAAAAACGAAAACATACATGATATCATGACCATTATTGGTAAACACATTCTGTTAGGTTTGCGGAGGCTTAGCCTTACGTTGATGACCTTTGCATTACTGCCTTTTGTTACTTTTGAGAGGGCTGGTGCTCAAGATGTGGATATTCATCCGAGTGACCTGTTTGAGATGCCACAGGAGGGAATCGAAACACCACTTCCTAGAAGCACACGCGATGCTGATAGTTGGAAGGATTATACCCACTTATCGTTGAATGCGAGTGTCAGGGGTGAGAGCAATATTTTTCTGGATAGTGAAGATAGTGAGCAGGATGACATCATATTTACGATTGCGCCTACACTTAGTTTTACCACACCAGGACTTGGGTCTGGCGATCAAAAATTGTCTATTTATTACACCCCTTCATACCGTATCTATTCAAATAATTCAGACCTTAATGATCTCGATCATCGTTTTCGTTTCAGTTTTGATAACAGCTCGCAGATCAGATTACCCAAGACCACGATCAGCTTTGACCTCGGGTATGATCAGAGCCAAGACAGTGATCGTCTGAATGGGGGACTTGTTGGCAGAGAGAGCATCAATGCAGGGGTCCGAGTGTCACACAGCCTCACGGGTAAGATGAATTTGAATCTTAGTGCCGATGCTCGATCGAATAGCTACGACAGCCCGGAGCGGATTAATCGGTCTTTCAATGGTAGCAACGTCAATCAACGCACTGATGTAGGTTTACTTGATGATGTTTCCTACAACGCGAGGGCATCACTAACCTACCAGGTCACAGGCAAGATTTCCGTGGGTCCTTATGTAGGTTATGGTATCACGGATGTTAGCGGTAGCGGCGGAGGAGTGGACAACACCCAAGATCGAACCAATTACAGTGCAGGTATCACTGGAACTTACGAAGCAACCGGAAAAACAGCATTCACGGGTAGCGTGGGCTGGACCACCTATGAATTTGATGGTTCTGGATCAGGCGGCGGCGAAAATAGCCTCACATACCGCATTGGTTTGAGTCACCAGCTTGGGCCGCGCACCAGCATTCGCGCCTCTATTTGGAGTGATTACAAACCCTCGAACAGCATCGGCAACACAAGCTACACTGCCACCGGAGCATCGCTATCGCTCAATTGGAGGCAATCGGATCGCTGGAGCCACAATCTCAGTGTCACCTATGAGAATGATGATTATTTCAGTGATGATCCCAATGGAGGCACTGGAGATAGCGATTATTTCCGCATTAGCTTAGGTTCAAGCTATCGCTTTAACAATGGTTTGAGCCTCAGTGCTAGACTTAGTAGCAGCACCCAAAACAACAATAATACAACCGCTGACAACCTCAATGATTTTGAAAATTGGATATTCAGCATCAATGCTAATTATATTTTCTGGTGATTTGCTAAAATACGTTTAAGTTATCAGACAGCTTGAGCTTCTATGAATCCCAGCTAACCCACACACAACCAATCCCCCCGATGTTTTATAGCCACTCATTTAACACATCTCGTGCCATTGCTATGGTGATGGGAGCCTTCGTGCCATTAATGCTCGTCGCTCCATCAGATGCTCGCCCGCCTGCGGCAGTTATCGAGGCACAAACTACGCCATCTTTATTTGTGACGGTTCCACCCAAGGTCAAGCCAGTCACTTACACCATGGGAGATAGAATTTGGAGTATCCGAGCAGATCGTGGAGTTGCGAGCACTGCCGTATTGCCGCCGAAAGCGACCAAGATCAGTTTTCCAGCGGGTGCTATCATCACCTCCTCTGTGCCATCGGCTAGTGGGGGAGAGCCAATTACGAAAGATTACACGATCACTAGGGCGATTGTTTTCGAGGCCCTCAGTGCTGAGGCGATCAGTGATAACTCGGCATTTATTACTTCCGGAGCTATTGAGATTAAACCGCTCAATGCGAAAGACAGAGAAAAGTCTCTTGCGAACAACGGACCTCATCTTATTGCTCCCAAGTATGCAGCAGCACCTGATTGTGGTGAAATTCATCGCGCTGTCAAAAAATACGTCAAAGCCCACCCTGAGCGAGTGCTTGAGGTAGTAGCACTCCAGATTGGTAACAACCCAAGTTGCGCTTGTGAAGTCGTCAAGGCGGCCATCATTGCATCCGAAGCTGATACAGCCATGGTTTCTGAGATCGTCGAAGTTGCCATTGAGGTTTCGCCGAGCAACTTTCGCATTATTGGGCAATGTGCGATTGCCGTTGCTCCAGATGCTCTCGCTGCTGTGCAGACTATCGTGAACACCTACGGAGCAGTGAGTGGTGACTCAGGACTTGGTGCTAAAGGATATGAAATGAGTGCTAAGAGCGCTAAAAGTTCAAAGGGAGCAAAAGGTGGAGCTGGGGGCGACCTTTTTGGACCTTTACAGGATCAAGTTCCACCAGCAGTTACCTATGGGCTACCTGCCACTGAGCTTCAGGATCTGATTGATCTTGTCAATGACCTCAGTGAAACTGTCGTGAATCCTATCACGGTCATTGGCGACTTTAGAACAGATGACAATGATGATATCATACCCAGCTCAGTCAGGAAGAGGCGTGTGCCTACGCAACGCTATCTTGACGATTTTATTGGCTTTCCGAGTGATCTTTCTATGGTGATTGCTGAAGCAGGCCCCAGTTCAGAGGGCACCGAAGTCATTGCTGCAGACTCGAGTGATGCGAGTGATGCGAATCGAATGAACGAAGCCAATACAGGTTCATCGAATTTAGATAAAATTAATTCAGGGGCGCCTGCTGACATCTCTAGTGATGGAGGTCAAGGTGATCCAGATTATGAGCCAAAAGAAAAATCAGCTTATCAGGTGCTAGGCTTCGTGGGTAATCCCGGGGAAGAAGCTCTTCCTGAAAATGGTAAAGTCGATATTTTAGAAGCTATTTCAAGAGCTGGTGGACTCAACGATGATGCTAACCAAGCTGAGTGTATCTTGATGCGTGCCAACACTCCTCCAGCGCAAGCGATGAAGATCAACTTACGCGATATTCGCAATGGCGAAAAACCGATGGTTTTTGTCTACGAAGGTGATATTGTTATCGTTAAAAAACTGCCATTTTAATTGGGCAACGAATGATAACAAAACATGCTCAACATCGATTGAGTGTCGCACGAAATGCGTCGATTGTTTTTTGGCAAGTGAGCCGAATATCTGTTTCATAATTTATGCCTTACTTCCTTGCCAAAATATTAATTTTGGTAAATAATTCGGAGCTCTTAAGTAACTATCATCGTTTAACCTGATATAGTTACCTAACAATTATCATTTATGAAACGCCATTTACTCGCTTTTACTGCTATCTTGTTAGTTTCCATGCTCTCGCAAGCCCAAGAAGGAGCAGGTGGTGAACAGGGTGAAGCTGGCAAGGTGAGCGATGAATATCGACTTCAAAAAAATGATAGTATTTCGATGACCATGTTCCAAGAAGAGGGCATGTCGAGGTCCGCACTCATTGGCAAGTCCGGCTCTATATCGTTCACATTGATTGGTAGTGTAGACGTTGTTGACCTTACTGTTCCGCAGCTTGAGCAGAAGCTCACGGAGCTTTACAAGAAAGATTATTTCGTTGACCCAAAGATCAGTGTGATCATCACGGGGTATGCTACCAAAAATGTGACTGTTTCTGGTGCGGTAGTTAATCCTGGTGGTGTTCCTTACCCTGATGAGGGAACGATGTCGCTGGCTCAAGCTGTAGCCGCAAGTGGCGGCATCACAGCAATGGGTGATACGAACCGCATCACCATTGTTCGTAAAAAAGGGGGCTCTTCAGTCACCACGATGAACAAAGCGGGAACACTAGAGCTTCTGCCGGGCGATACCGCTCTGGTGCATATGTTGCCTCTCGAAGACCAGGTAGCTAAGACGGCGATGATCGGCGGTGAGGTTAATCGGGGTGGAGACATTGTCATACCTCCATCAGGCAAGATTGATATCTTATCTGCGATTGCAAAGGCTGGTGGACTCAGCCGAGTGGCTAATAAGAAGGAGGCCACACTACGACGCCTTACCCCTCAGGGGCAATACACTGTAGAAACCATCAATATGAAGGATGTTAAGAGTGGTAAAGCTCCAATGGTCTTTATTCGTGAGGGCGATATCCTTATGATTAAAGAGAGTATCTTTTAATAATTATAGCATACGGAGTAAGTATTCTTCATTAGTAGACAATCAGCAACCATGCTAAATTTATTTTTAATCTTGGTAGCACACACATATTTTCATGACCGACGTAAATAACAATAACGACCAGTTTGATAACGCAGCTGATACAGAGGCTGACGTGCCATTGCAGTCAAGTCCTCAAAAAAGTAGGATCAGAATGGCATTTACCCGCTGGTGGATCATTCTTATTTTTGCAGTAATGGGATATGTTGTTTCCCTTTACACCCTGTCTATCGCTGAGCCCAGAAGCTCGGCGAAAGCGGTCATTGAAGTAGTTACCAAAAAACGACAACTGGTTGGATCTGACCTCGAAAGAGATCGTGTCGGTCTTCAGCAGGCGATGCAGACCATGGCGAGTAAAATACTCGGTTCAACACAGCTCAGAAAAGTCGTTAATAGCCCTAAGATTCAATCAGTCGAAAATGCGATGCCGCCAAAGTTTTCGATGAAGCCAAAATACTGGCGTAGCGAGAATGAATTACGATTCAGATCTGCAGCGGAAGCTTCGACATCGGAGATTGTTGGTATGATTACGGGCAATCTCAGCGTCAGGCCTAGGCCGGGAACAATGTTGATGGATGTTAATGTTAGCCATGCTGATCCCAATACGGCTGTCACCATTGCAGATGCCATTGTGGAAGAATTTATTCGGAGTGAGCAAAACCGCATCGAGAAATCAGCAGGAGAAGCTTATAAAATTTTAAAAGCTGATGCGGCCATGGCTGCATCTGACGTAGAGACTGCGCAGAGGGCAATGTCAACCTATGCATCCGTGATGACGACCAATGCGCGCATCAATGAGATGAATAAAAATATGGTTTCGCTTAAGCTGAGATACAAAAGCAAGCACCCGACCATGATTGATGCACAGGCTTTATTGGCTGATATCAAAAAACGTTTTCGTAATGAGATCAGTGCAATTATGCAAAACCCGAGTGAATTGGACTTTTGGTCGGAATATAAACTGCGGATGAAGCCTCTCGAGAAGGTAATAGATACACCTGCAGCTAGCCCAACTCAGAAGAAAACCGCCGAGCAGGCGGAGGAGAAGTGGCTCGCGATGGTTCAGGGTGCTTTATCTGCACGAACAGGAGCTCTCAAAGGACAAATTGGCAATAGGCAGAAACACCACGATAGAGTGGTATCACGTATTACGGATATCGAGGTCGCCGAGAAGAATGACCAGTTTGAGCTTAAAATCGCAGAAAAAGCATTTGGTAGGGGCAACAAAGAAATTGATAAATACAAGAGGCTGACTCAAGGAGTCGCTTTGGGTGCACTGGTCGGTTTTGGTATATCGTATATTCTCGGCATGCTTGACTTTAAAATTTACGATGTCCGCACCGTTGAGGAGGCGACAAACCTACCTTGCTTAGCGGCTATTCCAGAAAGTACTATTTTTGATATTGAAGACCGCTGGCAAAACGTTCTTGAGTCTGACTCAAGGAGCTCGAACGCAGAATCTATTCGAAATTTAAGAGCATCAATCATGCTTTTGGGTAAGGCTGAGCGCAATAAGAGTATCCTCATCACAAGTGCAGCACCTGGTGAAGGTAAGACAACGATTGCCTCAGAGCTTGCAGCATCCTTTGCGCTCAATGAGCAGAAGACGATCCTGGTTGATCTCGACTTGAGAAAACCGCGAGTTCACACCTTGTTTCCAGATATCAACGAAAGTCTAGGTATATCCGAGGTCCTCTCGGGGCAGGCTGACCTAGCCGTGGTGGTTCAGAGAACGAGTATCCAAGGATTACATGTTATTTGCGCAGGCACCAAGCCTCCGAACCCGTCTGAGCTGCTGCAGGAAAATGAGATTGCAGACATTATTTCCAAACTTTGTGAATATTACGATCGTGTCATCGTTGATACTCCCCCGGTGCTTCCTGTGAGTGACACTCGTTTGCTAGCTCAGCACGTGCAGACGGTTATTCTCGTCGTGCGTGCACTGAAGATACCAGTTGGCGCGATTATTCGAACTAAAGAGCTACTCGAACAGGCACGCATTCATGTGTCAGGCGTCGTGATCAATGCCATGAAGCGCAAGCACATCGGATCAGGCTACTATGGTTACCGTGGCTACGGTGAATACGGCGGCTCCGGTGGCTACGGTGGCTACTACGATGACGATGATGAGGATGATAAGAAAAAATGAAGCCTTCGGTCGCTTGGTTTAAACTCATCATCGATGTGATTGCCAACGACCAATCCAGATTCTTATTTGGAATCTGACCCTTACTATCAAAAGCAAGACAACAGAATTGCTTCCCTTCAAATGGTTTTTTTCAGTTTTGAAACTGAAAAAATGACCAAGGGCGGAGGCTGCTCCGCAATAAAAAATATCAAACACAAAATTCGGCACTCGGGCTAACTCAAACTAAGTTATGAAATTATTGGTAACAGGATCATCTGGTCTTATTGGTTCCGAAGTATGCGTTCACTTTTCCAAGCTCGGCTGGGAGATTCATGGCGTGGACAATAATCAACGGGCCACTTTCTTTGGGCCACAGGGTGATACCCGCTGGAACCAGGAGCGGCTTGAGCGGGACCTGCCTGGCTTTGTTCATCACGAGCTCGACATCCGAGACCGTGATGGTGTTTTAGCCCTGATCGATGAGGTTAGGCCGGATGCTATCGTACACACCGCAGCTCAGCCATCCCATGACCGAGCTGCAGCGATTCCCTTTGATGATTTTGATACCAATGCTGTCGGGACACTCAACCTCTTGGAGGCCAACCGACAAGTGAATGTTGAAGTGCCCTTTGTGCACATGTCCACCAACAAGGTCTACGGCGATCGCCCCAACACCATAGCTCTCAAAGAGCTCGATACACGATGGGATTACGATGATTCAGCCTACGAGAATGGAATCTCAGAAGAATTCTCAATCGATCAGTCCAAGCATTCGCTCTTTGGTGCCTCTAAAGTAGCTGCTGATGTTATGGTCCAAGAGTATGGTCGCTACTTTGGCATGCCGTCCTGCTGCCTACGTGGTGGTTGCCTGACCGGGCCGAACCACTCCGGTGTCGAGCTGCACGGCTTCCTTTCTTACTTGGTTAAGTGCAACCTCGAGGGCAGGGAATACAAGGTCTTTGGTTACAAGGGCAAGCAAGTCCGTGACAACATTCACTCCCATGACGTGGCTCGCTTCATCGAGGAATTTCTCAAAGCACCACGCGTTGCCGAAGTCTACAATATTGGCGGCGGCCGTGCCAACTCCTGCTCCATCTGGGAAGCCTTCAAAATCGCTGAACAATTCTCTGGGAAGGAACAAGTATACCAATACGTCGACGACAACCGTATCGGCGACCACATCTGCTATATTTCAGACCTCAGTAAAATGCGGGAACACTATCCTAATTGGGACATCACGGTGTCTCTGGAGGAAACTATTCGTCAGATCGTGGAAGCAACGAAGCAGGGGCGGAGTTAGTTGCTTTACTTCAACTTGAAACCAAAAAACCTCTGATTTTCCTATGAAAATACTCGTTACAGGTGGCGCCGGATTCATCGGCTCCAATCTCGTTCATCTTCTCATCGAGCGTGGGCACACCGTGCTCAATGTCGACAAGCTTACCTACGCGGGTAATCTTTCATCGCTCTCAGCCATTGAGGATCATGCTAACTATCGCTTCGTCCAAGCTGACATTTGTGATGCTCCAGCGATGCGGTCCTTGTTTGCTGAGTTCAAACCAGACGGCGTCATGCACCTTGCGGCAGAATCTCATGTCGATCGCTCGATTGATGGCCCAGGAGAGTTTATCCAAACCAATATCACGGGAACCTATATTCTGCTCGATGCTGCTCGTGATTATCTAGCCGAGAATCAAGTTGAGGGCTTCCGCTTTCTCCACGTCTCCACAGATGAAGTTTATGGGAGCCTTGGAGAGACTGGCAAGTTCACCGAGACCACCCCATACGATCCGCACTCACCCTACAGTGCCAGTAAGGCATCATCTGACCACCTCGCCCGTGCGTGGTGCGACACCTTTGGTTTGCCTGTATTGATCACCAACTGCTCGAATAATTACGGCCCTTACCAATTTCCAGAAAAACTCATTCCTGTAGTCATCCTGAAAGCTCTCGCTGGTGAGCCCATTCCCGTCTATGGGGCAGGGGAGAATATCCGTGATTGGCTCTATGTAGAAGATCATGCCGAGGCTCTGCTCACCGTTCTTGAAACAGGTAAAGTGGGAGAGACCTACAACGTGGGTGGTAACAATGAGATGACAAACATCGATCTCATCAAGCTCCTCTGCACCATCCTTGACGAACTAGTCCCCGTTAGCAGTGAGTCTTCAATCAAGTCGTATAGCGACTTGATTACTTATGTTACTGATAGGCCCGGGCACGATTTGCGATATGCGATCGATGCATCAAAAATTAAAAACGATCTCGGCTGGGAACCAAAGCAAGACCCGAAGTCTGGCTTTAAGCAAACCGTTCAATGGTATCTTGAAAACGAATCTTGGTGGTCTGCAATTTTAGACGGAAGTTATCAGCTTGAGAGGTTGGGGAATAGGTAAAACGAACCGATATCTTAGATGAACAGAAAAGGAATTATTTTAGCTGGCGGTAGCGGAACGCGTTTGCATCCACTAACGGAAGTAGTAAGTAAGCAAATACTTCCTGTGTATGATAAACCGATGATTTATTATCCGCTGTCTGTGCTCATGTTAGCGGGAATTCGTGAAATTCTAATCATTAGCACACTAGATGATTTGCCTTTGTTCAGGAAATTACTTGGTGATGGGTCAAGATGGGGAGTTCATTTTGAGTATGTTGAACAACCTAGCCCAGATGGACTGCCTCAGGCCTTTATCCTGGGTGAGGAATTTATCGGAGGCGATGATGTTGCGCTAATCCTTGGTGACAACATGTTTTTTGGACACCAGTTCGTACCAAAATTACAGGAAGCTTGTGTGCGGCCAGGAGCAACCATTTTTTCGTATCAAGTAAGAGATCCTCAGCGTTACGGTATTGTTGAGTTTAATGAAAATCATCAAGCTGTGTCACTTGAAGAAAAACCGGAAGCGCCAAAGTCGAATAATGCGGTAACGGGTCTCTATTTTCTCGATAATAATGTGGTTGAAATTGCCAAAAACCTCAAACCCTCTGCTAGGGGGGAATTAGAAATCCTTGACGTTGTCCGTCCCTACCTTGAACAAGGCGCACTTCATGTGCAAGAACTAGGGCGCGGCTTTGCATGGCTGGACACAGGCACCCACGATAGCCTCTTAGAAGCATCTCATTTCGTGCAAACAATCGAAAAACGCCAAGGCTGGAAAATCGCCTGCCTTGAGGAAATTGCCCTATCTAATGGTTGGCTGAGCTCTGATCAAGTTCTTCAGTCAGCTGACAAAATGGGCAATTCGACGTATGCCGAATACCTTCGTTCATTGGTTTAATATTTTTTACGCCTCTCATAGTTCTTCCATTTTCATCCGTTAAATTTTCCCATGTCCTCAGTCCAAAAAGCCGAAAAGCTCTCAGTCACCGTTTATTCTCCTGAGTCGCCATTGCGGAATCCGTTCAAGCTCATCCGAGATATATTTTCTGACATTTGGCGCACTCGGGAGCTCATAGGCATGCTATTCATGCGCGATCTCAAAGCGGCTTACCGTCAGACTTACTTGGGTTATATTTGGATACTCCTCCCTGCGATCGCTACCACAGCAGTATGGTATTACATGACGAACCAAGGGCTGATCAATGTGGGGAAAACCCCTATTCCTTATCCTGCTTTTGTCATGATTGGCCAAATTATCTGGGGCACCTTTACCGCTGCTTTTGGTGCCCCACAATTAGGTTTCAACGGGGGTAGTGCCGTATTCATGAAACTTAAGGTTCCACCAGAGGCTTTTATTGCTAATGCTTGCGCAAAAATAGTTTTTGACCTTCTCGTCAAAACCTTACTTATCGTTGCAATCTTCGTCATTTTTTGGGCGGAACTTACACTTTCCTGGACGGTTCTTCTGGTTCCAGTTGGTCTCCTGACTCGCCTTCCTCCCGCCAACGTCGCCCCTGAGCCGCCGCGCCTCGCTCGAGATGGCGAACACGCTCACGCGGCACCGGTTGCCTACCTCGAGCGGGTGCTGATCGACGCCCATGAGCTTCTTGGCCGCCTTGAAGTCATTGACTCGCACGAACTGCAGCAAATCTTGATCGCCCTGGAGGCCCAAACGAAGGGCGGTGCTAGGTTCGACCTTGATGACGCTGTGCACGGTGTTGTTGTAGGTAGACACGAGCTGGCCGAGCACCATGTGAAAGTCCCCACGACCGGCCGCCGTCTTCCACTTGCCGACCATGGCACGCACAACCGTGGCCTGCACGCGTTCCACTTTCGCTTGAGACGTCGACGTGTACGTCTTGCTAAAGATCTTTGCGGTAAGATAAACACAGCGAATGAAAGTTACT
>ENA-UOYH01000546-UOYH01000546.1-marine-metagenome-genome-assembly--contig:-NODE-546-length-12936-cov-3.378490_pt1 | contig 12936 bp, 14 predicted proteins | sample MGYA00238175_ERZ767261 | MGnify/ENA primary metagenome ERZ767261 (study PRJEB28946, sample SAMN06267185) | marine metagenome | isolation source: Columbia River Estuary | place: USA:Columbia River Estuary...
AAAAGTGCTTAAATCTATAATTCCAACATGTTCTGAAACATGTTCACATTCTTTTTGAATTATAGAATGTATGTTGTTTCTACTATAGCTTAACTCTTCTGTTATATTTTCTTTATTAAACCAAGCAGGTTTTTCCCAGCCATATAAATCGTAATATTCGGCTCCTTGATCTTTTAATTTTTTATAAATACCTGATGTTTTCATTGGTCTTCCAGCTTCAACTGTCTCGTGAGGCATGGGTGTTACATACATTCTTCTGTATTGCTCTTTTGATTTCTCAATTGAATAATTTTTATTAACCCAACTCATGTATCTACGGGGTTCAAATTCAAGCATATTAATTTCAGAGTCTCCATGAACAATTTGTTGCGCCATATATTTCCCAGCTCCCCCACCATGAGCTATTCCGATACTAGCTGCACAAAACATCCAAAAATTTTTAAGACCCGGTGCAGGTCCTGCTAAAAAATTGTCATCTGGTGTGTGTGTGATTGGTCCACAAATTATCTTTTTAATACCCACATCTTTAAATTCAGGAATTCTATCCATCCCCTTTTCGAGATGCTTTTCAATTCTATCTAGATCAGGCTCAAGTAACTCCATGTCAAATTTCCAATCCATTCCATCTAAAGCCCAAGCTTCTACATCTTGTTCGTAAGGACCAATTAATAATCCTTTTCCTTCTTGTCTTAAATAAGATGAGGAATCTGGATCTCTTACAACAGGAAGTTCTTTTTCTAATTTTTCAATTGCTGGATGAGACTCAGTTACTAAATATTGGTGAACCATATTAATACTTGGAATGTTTTTTAGTCCAGCCATTTCACCCACTTCAGGACAAAAACTTCCAGCAGCATTTACAACGTGCTCACAAGTAATTTCACCCTTTTCAGTAATTAACTTCCATTCCTTTGATGGTAATTGTTTAATGTTTGTTACTCTATTGTTACGATAAATTTTAGCACCAGCATCTCTTGCACCTTTTGCCATTGCGTTCGTTGTGCTTGTGGGGTCTGTATACCCATCTTCTGGTGTGTAAAATGCACCAACGATTCCATCTAATTTAATAAATGGATGATATTTTTTAATTTCATTTGTGGTAATAATTTCACAAGGAGAGCCTACTATGTCTAATATACCCTTAGTGTGATGGAACCATTCAAGGTCTTCTTTCTTATAAGCAAGCCTTAAACTTCCCGTTTCATGAAAACCTGTTGCTTGACCAGTTTCTTTTTCTAAAGATTTATATAAGTTTGTTGAATGTAAATGGATTTTAGCAAGGCTTAAACTGCTTAACATATGTGGACATTGCCCAGCTGCATGCCAAGTTGATCCTGACGTAAGTTCACTCTTCTCAATTAAAACAATGTCTGTCCAACCTTCATTAGTTAAATGATATAAAAGACTAACACCCATTATACCACCACCTATAATGGCTAATTTTGCATGAGACTGAATTTTATCCATGATTAATAAAATATATCATTCAAGAAATAGATTTACTATTTAAATTTTATTTAGTGCTCAGCTCTAAATTTCGAGTGACAAGATTTACAACTACTCCACATATATTTTCCAAGAGTTGCTTTAACATCATCTGCTCCATCAATAGCAGATGTTAACTCAATCATATTACTTGAAGCTTTTGTCATTAAGAGAATTCTTTAAACTTTTTTAAATATTATACCTTTGAGTTTATCGTTAAATAAGATGTTTTTTTTATATTTAAGATTAATCTCATTAATTCCATTTAAAATTTGAAGTGAGCTAAACTTTAATAAAGTTGATATAAAACGTTGTTTTATCATCTTTAAGTAAATATTTTTTTTAATATTAACTTTAAAATTAAATTTGGTGATAGTTTTTTTAATATTAAGTTGAAGTAATTTTTTCCAAATAAGATTGTCTCTTTTAAATGATTGAGTAAGTTTTTGTTTCATCAAAGAAAATGTAGGTATTTCATTATCTTTTGTATCTAAGGTTAAGATTAAAATAATTCCTCCAATGTTCAAACTAGAATATGAGTGGGCTAAAATCTTCTTAATATCCTTTAAATTAAATAAATGAATTGTTTGCTTGATCAGTATTAAATCAAATTTTTTTTTATTATTTTTAAGATATTTAATTGCATTTGTTTTTTTAAAAATGATTCTTTTGTCAAAATCTTTGTGATTTTCAATATCAAGTCCAACAGGCTTATTAATTAATTTGAGTTTAGAGGATAACGAACCCATTATCTTACCTCGGCCACAACCAATATCTAGAATTTTTGAGTGTTTAGTTAGTTTTTTTTGTTTTAATAAAAAATTATTGAATGATTGGATATATTTAGCTGATGAAATCCAAGTTTTGTTATCCCAATTTTTTATACTTAACATTACCTAATTTAAAACATTTTAACTTATATTTAAATAAAGTATTAGTAACTCATGTTTAAAAAGTTGCATATATTTCTTGGCGCAACTGTTGCAGATGCAGCAGCCCGACCTTTGCATTGGGTCTATGATGAAAAAAAACTAAAATCTTATATTAAAGGAAAAAAAAATATTGCATTCTTTAAACAAAATAGATCTCCGTTCTACTCTATAAAAACAGGAGAAGTTTCTGGTTACAATGATGTGGGTCAAGTAATGTTTAAAACATTAACTAAGACCACTAATCATAAAGAGGTTATTAAACTTTTTAAAAAGAATATTGTCAAAAATTTTGGACCAGGGTCAAAATATTGGAAAAATTTATCTTTAAGAAAAAAATACAAAAAGATTAAGTGGAAAACAGCCATGAAAGGTCCATGGATCCATCAAAATATTTTAGAAACTATCAAAAATATTAAATTAAAAAAAACTATCACAGGTGGGACTAAAGTTAACGAGTCTGATGGGTATTGTGCAAGCCTACCCTTTTATTTTTCAAATAATTCAGAGCAGAAAACAAAACAAGTTATAAAAACGGTTGCTAATGGTAAAATTAGCGAACAATTTGCATTGGCAAAACTTAAGATTATTGATTTAGCTGATAAGGGGGACAAGGATCCAGTTAATAGCTTTTTAAGAAAAAATATAAAAAATAAATACTTTAAAAATGTCATTGAAAACATCAAAAAAGTTAAAAAGGTAAAATCAAAACCCCACAATTTTGTTGTAAAGAAATTTGGTAAAGCATGTAGTTATCCAGGTACTTTTAATGGAGGAATACATGCAATCATAACCTCTAAAAGTTTTAAAACTGCGGTTATTAAAACAATTAAAGCTGGTGGATGCAATTGTTCTCGTGCTAATTTTGTCGGTGCTTATTTTGCAGCTTATAAAGGTTTAAAAGGTATTCCTCAGGATTGGATAAAAAAAACAAATCCTGCAAAATCTATACTGAAATTTATTGCTTAAATGCAAAACCCATCCATTAAATACATTTTAAAATTATCTATTCCAATTTTCTTTGCAAATTTGGCTATTCCATTAGTTGGTATTATTGATACTGGTTTAATGGGTAATCTTGGTAACTTATCATACTTATCAGCAACTTCTGTTGCTGCTAATTTATTTTCTATGATTTTTTGGAGTTTTGGTTTTTTAAGGATGGGAACTGTGGGTCTGGTTTCACAAGCTTTTGGTAAAGAAGATTACACAGAAATATTTAATATTGTTATTCGAAATTTAGTTTTTGTTTTGCTAATTTCATTGATCTTAATTTTATTACAAAGTTTTATATTTAATCTAAGTGCGGGTATTTTTAATTTATCAGACACTACTAGGGAATTTTACCAGGATTACTTTCAAATAAGAATTTATTCAGCGCCTGGTGAGTTAACCCTTTACATTATAACTGGTTTATTTGTTGGATTACAGAAAACTAAAATTTCAAGTTTAGCTGTTGGTCTTTTTTCGATTCTAAATATAATTTTAAGTATTATTTTTGTTTCAAAATTTGATTTAAATATCAAAGGGGTTGCTTATGGGACTTTAGTCTCTGCACTTTTGATATCTACATCTTTTTTAATTTATACATTTTGGTATCTAAATAAAATGTCTAAAATCAATATCAATATTAATGAATTAATAGATCTAAATAAACTTAAAAACATTTTTAATATTAATCTAAATATATTTATTAGAACCATTTTATTAACTTTTTCATTTTTTTGGTTTACTTACCTTGGCAGTCAAATAGGTGAAGATTACATTGCAGCAAATGCAATTCTTATTAACCTGGTCTTTTTGTCTGCTTTCATTCTTGATGCTTATGCATTTTCAACCGAAGGTATGGTTGGTTATTCCTTAGGTAAAAAAGATATAAGCTTGTTTAAAAAAATTGTTAAAAACTCTTTTATTTTAAGCACCCTTACTGGATTAATTATTTCGATAATTTATTTTTTTATTAACAAACACGTCATTACACTAATGTCTGATATTGAAACTATTAGAAATCTAAGTTCTTCTTATGCAGTATGGCTAATACTAATGCCTTTAATTTCATCATTTTGTTATCAATTTGATGGAATATTTATTGGTGCATCACAAACAAAAGAGCTTAGAAATGCCATGATTTTTTCTGTATTTTCTTATCTATTAATGTCTTTATATTTAACAAAATTAATGGGTAATACAGGTATCTGGATATCTTTATGCTTGTTTATGGTGCTAAGGGCTTTATCTTTATTTTATTACCTAGACAGAATTTATTTAAGATTTAGTACCACTAAATAAATACAACTACCCCTGATAAAATGGTATTCTAAATCAATGTTATTTCGACAACTCTTTGATAAAGCTTCAAGCACATTTACATACCTAATAGCTTCTGCAAAAGGCAGAGAGGCACTTATTATTGATCCTGTGTTAGAAAATGTTGCACAATATATTAAGCTTCTTAAAGAACTAGATTTAAAGTTAGTAAAAGTTATTGATACTCATATCCATGCTGACCATATCTCAGGTATTGCCGAACTAAGAGATAAAACGAATTGCGTTACAGTAATGGGTGACAAAACCCCTGCTGATGTGGTTGCAATGCAAGTTGCCGATGAAGAGACAATTAAAATTGATGGCTTAGAATTACAGGCAATTTATACCCCAGGTCACACCATAGAAAGTTTTAGCTTCTTAATGAATGATAGGGTTTTCACTGGAGATGCATTATTAATTAGAGGAACCGGTAGAACAGATTTTCAAAATGGAAATGCAAGAGATTCGTATAATTCTATTTTTAATAAACTTTTAAAACTTCCAGATGAAACATTAGTTTACCCTGCTCATGATTATAAAGGAGAGATGGTCAGTACCATAATAGAAGAAAAAAAATTCAACCCAAGACTGCAGGTAAGTTCTGCAGATCAATATATCGAAATTATGAATAATTTAAATTTGCCCAATCCAAGTATGATGGATGTAGCAGTTCCTAGTAATTTACAATTAGGAATAGATTTTAATAGACAAAAAGTAAATAACGGTGTCGAACCAGAAAAATTTAATGAAATTAAAAATGATGCTCAGTCAATTTTAATTGATCTTAGAGAGCAAAATGAAATAGATAAAGATGGTATGATTAAAAATAGTACAGTGGTTCGTTTTCCAGAAATTAACGAGTATCTACAACAAAACAAAAATACTTTAAAAGATAAAAGAATTTTATTTTATTGCGCACATGGTCATAGATCAACTCTAGCAGTTCAATTATCAAAATCTTATCAATTTACCAATTGTTTTCACTTAATTGGTGGTCTTAAGAATTGGAAAAAAGAAGGTTTAGATTTATAAAATTAGAATTTAATAACTTAACTTTAAATTTAATCTTTTAAATTTATTTCTAAAACTAAAAAATAATTTATTATGATTACCAGTATCTTTTTTAATTGTTTGTTGCCATAAGTGAACCATTTCATGTGACAAGGTATTTAAAAATTCCATTTTATTTTTATATTTAGGCATCATCTCAAGTACAAATTTATTTGTACCTTTTCTATAAGAGATATATTCAACACATTGCCCTGATCCTCTTACTATTCTTTTAATCATTACATCATTAAAAGGGTTGAGTTTATTATTAAATAAAGATTTATTAAAAATCTTAAAGTAATTTCTAATGTCTTTAAAATTAGTAGTATATTTTTTCTCAGACTCTATTGTGTCTCTAAGTATTCTTTTTTTTGTTCTTACAATGTAGCTATCTTTAACAATTTTCTTTTTTTTCATTTTTATAGAGTGTGTAAATAAGTGTTATTAAATGGGTATAATTTCTGATTATCTACTACTAAATTTAGAACTTACAAGATAATAAAATCTTTAAAATACGATTATTTTTAACTCTATTATGATGATGTTATCTAATGATTATAGAGATTTTATAACAGAATAGATTTTGTCTTTATTCATTTGACCAATGCTTCTATAGATTTCCTTGTTATTTTGGTAAATTACTATTGTCGTCCAATAGTCAATGCCAAGCTGTTTTGCAATTGTCTTATCCTTTTCTTGTTCAAAGCTTAAAAAAAGGATATCCGTAAATTCTTTTTCTGCTTGATCTAAAATTTTTATCTGTGCCTTGCATGTTATGCAAGTTTCATTCCATGAGTTAATAACAACAGTTTTTCCTTCAAGTTGAGCTTTTTGAAAAATTTCATTATTAAAAGTTGTGCTTTTATCGACCGCAAAAGCTTTAATTGTAAATAATGCAAAAATGATAATTAATATTTTTTTCATGTTTTAATCATATGTCTTAAAAGTTTAACTAACAAGATTTTGATTTTACTTTATAACCCCAATCTTTTTTTGTCTTGAAATAATAATTAATCCACTAATAACAATTATTATAGCTCCCATATAAGTATTAGTTGATGGCACCTCATCAAATAAAAAATATCCATATAATATTCCCCATAAAATAACTGAGTATCTAAATGTTGATGTGACAGAAACTAATGCAATTTTGATTGTTGCTATTGAAAAAATGGAGCCTAATGCAAGAAAAAAAGCAGCAATAAATAAAATGAAGATATCCTTCATATTAAAATCATAAAATTTATAAATACTTAGCAAGCCAAAAAAAGCTGTAACAACAAAACAGGTCATAAATGCAATCTGTAGACTGGGATAATCTTTTTTTAAGTTTTTTGTATACATGTCTCTAATCGAAAGCATAATTGCTGCAATTATAGGAAAGATGAAATAATAACTAGTCTCTAATTTTCCAGGATTTATCACTACCACTACACCAATAAAACCCAACAATACTGCACTCCATCTTCTCCATCTAACTTTTTCCTTTAAAAATATTGCACTAAATGCAGTTAATAAAATTGGTGCCATGCTTAATAAAATATAAACATTTGCAAATGGCAGTAGCGCTATACCAATGAAAAAAAATAAAGCTGCAAAAGATTCTAATATGCCCCTCATTCTTAATTCATTTGAAGTAAAAATTAATTTAAAATTTAGTTCTTTCTTAATATAAAGAAATAATAAAATGAAAAATAATGTAAAAATACCTCTTATGAAAACGATTTGGTTTAAAACGAATATTTCATCATAGTTTTCGTAAATAACTTTTACAAAAGCATCATTTGTTGCAAATGAGAATTGACATAAGAGCATATAAAATATGCCCAGTAAATCATTGCTAACTTTAAATTTATGAAACATGAAGTGTTAAATTATAAGTTTTTCTATTGGTAATATACAAAAATTAGAAACCAGTAAGAAGCTAGTCCTGCTAAAATTGTAACAATAATACTTCTGCTAAAATAACCAACGATAATGGCAAATATGGCTGCTAGTAATTTTGGATTACTATCAATGTCTATAGACCCTGTAGCATTAAGAAATATAGGAGGAAATATTATTGCTGGAAAAATAGCTGATGGAACATAGGATAAAACTTTTTTTGTCTTTTCATTCAAAATATCTCTCTTTAAAAAAAAGATCATAGAAAATCTTGTCATATAAGTCAAAATTCCACAGTATATAATTGTTGTCCAATGCATTATTTTTTCTTCTTATCAATTAATGTAATTATAGTAGCAACTGATAAGGCTGATAGTGCTGCTACAATAATGTAAGCTTGAAATGGAATAGCGTTATAACCAATGGTTGCTACAATCCCTGATACTAGCATTACAATTACGTTCTTAAATTTTCTAAAATCATTAATCAACAAAGCAAGAAAGGTTAAGGAAATCGTAAAACTTAACCCTAACTCTTCAGGTACTACTGATCCAAGAACTATTCCTAAAATTGTTGAAATTTGCCAAATTGTCCAACAAGTAAATCCAGCACCTAATAGGTGATAATGTTTATACTTATTATTTAAATTTTTCTTAAAATAAATATTTGAGACCGCAAACGCTTGATCAATTAACACATAGGATAATATAATTTTCCAAGTAAGCCTTAAGTGAGATAGATATTCAGAAAAAACTGCACCGTACAACAAATGTCTAGAGTTTACTGCCGTAACTGATGTTATTGCAACTAATGATGATGCACCTCCAGAAAATAATTGCAATAAGACAATTTGAGAGGCTCCACCAAAAATTATAATAGACATACCAAATGTCATATACGCACTCAAACCTAACTCCATTCCAATAACACCATATATAATTCCAAATGGAACTACCGGTATCATTAAAGGACTTACATCAATAATCCCTTTGGATAATGTTTTTAATCTATTATTCATTTTAATTTAAGATTTTGTATTAGAAACAAACTATATGATCAATATTAATAGGACGCTTGATACCAAATTTTTCATCTACTTCATGTTGATGAATATGGTGGGAATGGACAAACACTGGTATTAATTTATTACTTGTAGTTTTAAGGGTGTAGATAAAATTTGTTCCCCTAAATTTTCTATCTACTACTTCTAATTTTAAGTTACTTTGATCGTCATGTTCTAGATCTTCAGGCTGTAATAAAAGCTGAACTTCAGATCCTTTTGGATAATGTTTTATAAAATCTCCAGTTATTGTTCCAAGATCATCATTTTCTAAACTATTTTCACCTGTAACTTTTGCTGGGATTAATATGCCTCGATTTAAAAAATTAACCACCTCTATTGAGTTTGGAAAATGGTAAACATTATACGGATCATCGTATTGTTTAAGTTGACCATCTAAAATTATTCCACATTTTGTTCCCAAATAAAAAGCTTCGTATGAGTCGTGCGTTACAATAATTGTTGTAATCTTATGTTCTGTTAAAATTTGCTTTAATTTAACCTGTATTTCTTCTTTAAAGTTCTGATCAACATTTGAAAGAGGTTCATCTAATAACAATAAATCAGGATTAGATAACAAAGACCTTGCTAATGAAGCTCTTTGAGCTTCTCCAGAACTTATCTGGTGTGGGTATTTATCAACAATGTGCTCGATATGAAGAAGCTTATTTATTTCATTTAAATTTAAACCTTTCTTCTTCTTTTTATTTCTATCTGCACCAAATTTTATATTTTCTAAAACTGTATAATGGGGAAAAAGGGAATTGTCCTGAAACCCCATAGAAATATTTCTATTTTCAGGTTCAATATGAGTTTTATCAGATGATAAGATTTTATTTTTTAAGATAATCTTTCCTGATTGTATTTTTTCCAAACCTGCAATTGTTCTAAGAATAGTAGTTTTACCAATACCTGATGGGCCTAATAAACAAACAATGTCTCCTTGATTTTCGATTGTAAGAGACACATTATTAACTTTGCTCTGAGCACTTGCTGCAAATGTTACATTGTTTATTTCTAAAAAATTTTTTGTCATAATTTTAATCCTTAAGGATATATCTAGATGTAATTAAAATAAAGCAACTTGCAATAAGTATAAGCAGTAATGATGGGGCTGCTGCAGCTTCAAGTAAATCTTGGGAAGCATAAATGTATGCTTTTGTTGCAAAGGTTTCAAAATTAAATGGTCTCATAATTAAAGTAATGGGTAATTCCTTAATTATCTCTATAGTTAACAAAATACCTATTAATAAAACAGAATTCTTTAAATAAGGAACATGAATATTTTTAAATGTTTTAAGTTTTGAATAACCAAGAAGATAAGCACTTTCATCTATAGAATAATTAATCTTTAGGTAGCCAGATTTAATTCCATTATTTGCTAAGGAATAAAATCTTATAAAGTAAACTAAAATCAGACCAAAAATTGATCCAATAAAAATAGGTTTAATCGTTTCTGTTCCAAGATAATTAATCATATTTAGATCTAACCATGAAATAAATGTTATAAAAGCAACTGCTAAAATAATTCCAGGTATTGCATATCCAGAAATAGAAAATGTATTTAATGCTTCTAAAAATTTACTTTTTGAAACTCTGTTTCCATAGTTTGAAATAAAGGCTAATAATATTAATAAGCAACACGATAAAAAAACTAACAACATTGTATTTGAGAATAATTCAATTAAATTTAAATCTAAAAAGTGTTTTGGAAAAATAATTGTCCAATATAACATTTGAAAAACTGGAAATAAAAAGCTTAAGAAAAATACTAACGTACAAAATAAAAACGCTAAAATTGATTTATAATTATATAAATGAACTACAGATTTTGATTTAAACCCTCCTTTTGATGATGTGTGATATTGAGCTTTTTTTCTAGATAGATTTTCTATAACAAAAAGTCCAAGTATAAAAATTAACAAGTAAGATGATAACCTGTTTGCTAAAGTAAGATCGTCAAAAGATATCCATGCATTATAAATACCTGTTGTTAAAGTCGACACTCCAAAAAATGAAACAGAACCAAAATCTGATAAGGTCTCCATCGCAACCAACGAAAGGCCAGCAACTATTGCAGGTCTTGCTGAAGGTAAGATTATCTTAAAAAATGATTTTTGCTTAGAAAAGCCAAGGTTTTTACCAAGTTCTATTAAGTTTTGTGACTGATAATGAAATGATGCTCTAGTTAATACGTAAACATAACCAAATAACGAAAATGATATTGAAATTATTGCGCCTAACATGCCATCAAACTTAGGGATATGAGCGTTGTAATTTCCCTCACCCAATAAATTTTTTAAAATTGAAAAAGCCGTTCCATAGTTTTCAAAAAAAGCAGTTAATGAGTATGCATAAATATAGGCTGGTACTGCAAAAGATAGAATTAAAGCCCATTTAAAGAAATTAACACCAGGAAATTTATAAAATGAAACTAAATAAGCACAACCAACTCCTATAATAAAAGTTAAGGTTAAAACACCTGTCAAAAGTATTAATGAATTATAAATATAATCTAAAAGAAAAGTATTTTTTAAAACTGTTACATAGCCTCCAGTTGTTTCAAAGAAACTACTGAATACAGTTATAATGGGTACAGCTACAATTATGGATATGACAAAAGAACTAAAATACCAAATGTTAATCTTATTACCCATTTTTTAACAACGCACTAATAACATCAAGCAGGGTAATTAACTTAATATTAAAAGCGCGCTGTGTTATAACCTCTTTATTTCCACTTCGCGTTAAGCATTATCTCTAATGCGATAGCTTGATTTTTTCCGTAATTAGCTACTTTAGTTTTAAGGTCTTGTTTAAAATTAAACCCCATTTGTGTAATTAATCCATGAGGCTCAACACCTTCAATCATTGGATATTCATACGTATTATTAACAATATGTTGTTGAGCATCTTTAGTTAATAAAAACTCTAACAGTTTAATTGCGTTATCTTTATTTGGAGCATATTTTAATATTCCACCTCCACTAATATTCATATGTGTTCCTCTATCACCCTGATTTGGGAAAAATGGTAATACTTTTTTTGCAGCCTCTTGTTGCTCTGCACCTTTACTACCAGAAAGCATAAGTGCGTAATAATAAGTATTTGCAACAGCAATATCAGCTTCGCCAGCTGCTACAGCTAAAATCTGAGCTCTATCATTTCCCTTTGAGTCTCTAGCCATATTCTTAACCAAATTTTCTGCCCAAATAGTAGTTCTCTCTTTTCCATTATTATCTATTAATGAAGCTACTAGAGATTGATTATAAATATTATTAGATTGTCTTATAACAATTCTACCTTTCCACTTAGGATCAGCAAGACCTTCATAAGTCAATCCATTAAGATCATTGTCACTTACTCTCTCTGGAGAGTAATAAATTATTCGTGCTCTTTTAGCTATTCCTGTCCAATTTTTAGATCTAAAGTTTGCCGGTACTGCAGATTTAATTGCTGGCGACATAGAGTTTTGAAACATCCCTTTTAAATCGAAAAGTCCTAACTTTCCAGCATCAGCTGTAATATAAAGATCAGCTTTGGAATCTTTTCCTTCTTCTATAATTCTTTTTTGAAGAGATTTATCTTTGCCGGATATGACATTCACTTTAATTCCAGTTTGAGATGTAAATTTATTGTAAAGCTGGATATCTGAATCGTAATGTCTTGCACTAAAAACATTAACTTCATTAGCTAATGTCATGCTTTTAAAAAAACTCAAGGTTAATATAATAAGTATAATTTTTTTCATTTTTTCCTTTATTTTTTACCCTTGATTAGTTTAGAATGCTTATTATTAACATTGCGAATGATTATCAATCGCATTTATTGACGCAGTTTACAATGGTTAATTAAGTTAATATCCGGATAAGCAGATTACTTAGGAAAGACATGAATGCATAAAACCCTATAAAGAAATTGCAGTACATTATTGAGACAGCCCGGTTTCTAACTCTTCTTTTTCTTACAAATGGCTTATCATCAAGGTCTGAAACATCTCTTTCTCCAATTACTTGATAGTCATATGACCAACGCCATACAGAATTACCAAAACGTTCATCTGTATTATTGTAATAGATAATCCAAGCAACAATGTATCTGTGAGAAATATAAAGAATGACTAAAAGTATACTACTTAAAAGCATCTAAATATATAATCATATTTAGAAAGGTTATTAAAGATTAATTAAAACTGCTCGGATTCTGTTGATCCTGCCATAG
>ENA-UOYH01000551-UOYH01000551.1-marine-metagenome-genome-assembly--contig:-NODE-551-length-12876-cov-4.445660_pt1 | contig 12876 bp, 14 predicted proteins | sample MGYA00238175_ERZ767261 | MGnify/ENA primary metagenome ERZ767261 (study PRJEB28946, sample SAMN06267185) | marine metagenome | isolation source: Columbia River Estuary | place: USA:Columbia River Estuary...
AGATGGAGGCGATGCCGAAGATCAAGCAGAGCATGAGAATGCGAAAACCGTGCAACCGCTCGCGCCAGGCTGCGATCAATTCACGCTGGGCAATTTTGAGAGCAATCATGCGCCCTGGCTTTCACAGATTTTGCCATCTCGCAGATCAATGATCCGGTCACAGCGCTGTGCCAGTTGATTGTCGTGAGTGACGAGGATCAAAGTTGTGTCGGCCTGCTCTTGGGTGAGGGTGAACAGGCTATCAACAATGCTGGCTCCATTGGCTGCATCCAGATTGCCCGTGGGTTCATCTGCAAAAACAAGTTTGGGATTGGGGGCCAAGGCGCGCGCCAGGGCCACGCGTTGTTGCTCGCCGCCGGACATTTGTTTGGGGAAATGATCATAGCGGTGGGCCAAGCCTAGGTCGGCCAGTTTTGCGCGCGCGCGTTCAAATGGATCGGGTTGCCCGGCCAATTCAAGCGCTGTTGCGACGTTTTGGAGGGCCGTCATTGAGGGAATGAGATGGAAGGATTGGAACACGACACCAACCCGCCCGCGGCGAAACTGCGCCAATTCGGCCTCCGACATCGCGCTGATATCCTCTCCCAGCACGGTCACCCGGCCGCTTGTGGCCTGCTCCAATCCGGCCATAACCATCAGCAGGCTAGACTTGCCGGATCCTGAGGGGCCAACCAAGGCGCAGCTGCTCCCTTGAGTAATTTGCAAGTCGATACTATGTAGAATGTCTACCATCCCGGCGTTGCCCTCAAGTGAGAGATGAACCTGCTGGAGATCGATTGCGAAGTGATTGTCCAAGGGAGCCGTCCTATTATGTTTTCTTCCTTTGGATATGGACTGATCTGCCGTTTTTGCAACGCCCTGGCGCTAATTCTTTTTTGCACAATGGGTCAGGCGGAGACCCAATCGGAGGCTTCGGCTGAGACTCCCATCAAGACCGTCGTGGCTTTCGGAGACAGCTTGACCCAGGGTTATGGTTTGCCGGCAGAAAGTGGCTTTGTGCCACAATTGGGCGCTTGGCTAGCCGGGCAGGGGGCTCAGGTGCGCATGATCAACGCAGGCGTTTCTGGCGACACGACAGCGGGGGGATTGGCCCGGCTGGACTGGACTTTGGTCGAACCGGTGGATTTGGTGATCGTCAATCTTGGTTCAAATGACATGCTGCGGGGCTTGGATCCCGGCTTGGCACATGAAAATTTGAATCAAATTTTAGAGAAACTGGAGGCTCAGAGTATCACGACGCTTTTGGTTGGGCACTTGGGGCCGCTGAACTATGGCGCGGAGTATAAGGCGCAGTATGACCGAGCTTTTCAAGAGCTGGCCACCCGCTATGATGTCGCCTTCTACCCTTTCTATTTCAAAACGCTCATGGCGCCGGACGGGGTGACTCCAGATTTGCAGAATTATTTCCAAGCCGACGGATTGCACCCCAATGCCGAAGGCGTCGCGGCTGTGGTTGCTGATATGGGCCCCTATGTTTTGCGCGCGTTGGGCCGGTAGCGGTCTACGCCCTAGATACTGGTATTGGCTTTCAAAAAGAATTGAGCGCGAATGATTTCGCAGGCCGCGCCCTGGGATCGGGCATTGGCGCCTATGCTGCCGGCTTCAATTTTTGGCGGGATGAGGCCGCGGGTGTCTTGAGTGGCGACATAACGGCGGACACGGTTTACCAAATCATCGCGTAGGCTGGCCGGGAAGGACCCATCTATTAAGATGGCCTCAAAATCAATAACCGAACAGGCCGAGAGGCTGGCTTTCGCCAGCTCTTGCGCCGTTTGCAGCAGCCAGGGTTCCACATAGCGTGTCAGCCTGTTCCAGCTGTCTGGATCATCCCAAAGCTGCCGGGTTTCGATATCGACTTCGCGCAAGCGGGCCTCTAGGAGATGAATGGAGGCCATGTCGATCAATTGCATACTTTCGCCGATAGGGCTGATGCTTCGGATCGAGCCCAAAGCGCCCGCATTTCCTTGGCGTCCGACATAGACAGAGTTGTTCAGCACCACACCCCCGCCAATAAAGGCGCCAATGAAGAAATAGGCATAGTCTTGAAACTCTTTGCCGCGTCCATAGGTGTGCTCAGCTTGGCAGGCGGCCGTGGCATCATTCATCACGATGACAGGCAGGTCGCTGAATTCGCCAACTTCAGCGACCAAATCAACCTCCCTCCAGGCGCGGAAGGCATTGCTGGGCGCGTCAATCGAGGCGTCCCAATTCCAAAATTCAAATGGCGCTGCGATGCCAATGCCGCAGATTCGCGCCTGTTCGGAGGCTGACAATTGCTCGGCGAGATTGAACAGGCCGTCTTGCAAGAAGGCCAAAACCACCTGCTTAATTGGATAGTCATAGGTTATTTGCATCTCGCCGCGCGTGCCGCCTTTGAAATCCATTAATATCAGATCGGCGGATCTGCGTCCGATTTTGATGCCAAAGGCGAAGGCGCCATTGGCCGCCAAGCCCATGGGAATCGAGGGTTTCCCCACCTTGCCGCGCACAGGCGTTCCACGTTCGACCAGCCCATCGGCTTCAAGCTGTCGTAAAATACCGGAGACGGTGGGGGGCGATAAATCGGCCAATTTGGCCAGGGCGCTGCCGGGCAAGCTGCCATGACGTTGGATAAGAGATAGAATCAAACGTTCGTTGTGATCCCTCACACCCTTTTGGCTTAAGCCCATACTCAATGATTTTACCTGCGCGTCATCCATATTGGCTGCATCTTACTGTATGTTACTCAGAAAAATATAGGCCAAATTAATTAATAAATAAAGTTAATTAATTAATTGACCTCAGCCATCGAATCGCGCAATCTTATCCAGATAACCGCGTTTGGCGGCTGATCGACGGCAAGGGCAAAAGCCCTTGTGACTTGTTTTATGGGAGGAAGACATGAAGAAACTATTAGCTGGGTCTGCATTGGCCTTGATTGCATCTGTGGGCATGGCATCCGCAGGCGACCTGACTTGCTTGATCACAAAGAACAACACCAACCCGTTTTTTGTGAAAATGAAAGACGGTGCGGAGGCGGCTGCAACGGCTGCGGGTATGGATTTTCAGGCCTATGCAGGCGTGACAGATGGTGATGCTGCTCCGCAAATCAACGCAATTGAAAACTGTGTTGCGGCTGGCGCAAAAGGCATTTTGATCACACCGTCCAACGACTCTGTGGGTCCGGCTTTGATTGATGCGCGCACAGCGGGTGTTTTGGTCATCGCTTTGGATACGCCGCTGGCGGACAAAAACGCACAAGATATGACCTTCGCAACCGATAACTTTGAGGCAGGTCTTTTGATCGGCCAATGGGCTGCTGCAACACTCGGTGCTGATGCAGCAAACGCGAAAATCGGTATGCTCGACATCAACAAAGACAATATCTCTGTTGATGTTGCGCGCGACACAGGCTTCTTGGTTGGCTTTGGTATTGATGTGCCAAATCTGAACGTCATGGGCTCAGAAACGGATCCGCGCGTGATTGGTCACGAAACATCCTATGCCTCTGTTGAGGGCGGTGTGACCGCGATGGAAAACCTGTTGGCCCGCGAGCCTGATATCAATGTCGTATATACCATCAACGAACCTGCCGCTGAAGGCGCTTATCAGGCGCTCCAAAATGCCGGCAAGACAGGTGTTCTGGTGGTCTCTGTTGACGGCGGCTGCCCCGGTATTGCCAGCGTCAAAGACGGTGTGATTGGCGCAACGTCTCAGCAGTACCCATTGCTGATGGCCTCCAAAGGTGTGGAAGCGATCGCCAAATTTGCAGCCGATGGCACGAAGCCTTCCGCTTCAGATGGTTTGACCTTCTTTAACACGGGTGTGAACTTGGTCACCGATGCGCCGGTCGATGGGGTTCCTTCTATTGACAGCGACCGCGGCACTGAGCTTTGCTGGGGCTAAGGCTGTTTTAAGCGAAACGATAAGACGGAAGGCGGCATTCAGTGTCGCCTTCTTTCGGTAAGCTGGATCAATTCGCCAGCTGCCGCGACATTGATAGAGGGTAGGATATCGCCATGAGTATGGAACAAGAGCCAAAACAAGCCGGCTCCGAGTTTGAGGTCGGCCTTGATGCCGCAGACAAATCTGTCGCCTCTTTCGCGCGCGATGATCGGTCAATGGATCACATTTTGCGCGGCATATTGCGCCGCAACCCAACCATTATTCCCGCGATGGTTTTGGTGTTCAGCGTGATTTGCTTTGGCATCATCGCACCAAATTTCATGTCACCGGGCGTGCTGTCTTTGGTGCTCAAGCAAGTCACCGTGACCGGTGTGGTTGCCATTGCACAGACCTTGATCATTTTAACCGCAGGCATCGACCTTTCGGTGGGCGCGATTATGGTGCTCTCGTCTATGATTATGGGGCGTTTGGCGGTTGATTTTGGCATCCCGCCCTTTTTCGCCGTGACGATCTCATTGTTCTTTGGGGCGCTTATGGGCTGGGTCAACGGCGTTTTGGTGACCATCGTCAAACTGCCGCCTTTCATCGTAACCCTTGGCACGCTGTCGGTCTTTACGGCTTTGCTGCTGTGGTATTCCGGCTCGCAATCTATCCGCGGCGCGGATATCCGCGAGATGGCACCGAGCCTTCTATTTTTCGGGCATTCTTTGCGCTTTGGTGGTTTTGTGCTGACCTATGGAGGGCTCGCGCTGATCGGATTGGCGATATTGATTTGGTATCTGCTCAATCACACCGCCTGGGGGCGGCATGTGCATGCGATCGGCGATGATCCGGATGCTGCGATGCTGTCAGGGATTAAGATTAATCGTACATTGATTTCTGTTTACGCGCTGGCCGGGCTCATCTGTGGATTCGCTGGCTGGGTGGCCGCCGGCCGGGTGGGGTCGATCTCACCCATTGGGTTTACTGACATCAACCTCGCCAGTATCACCGCGGTGGTCATTGGCGGCACCTCACTGTTTGGCGGGCGCGGTTCGATCCTAGGATCTGTGCTGGGGGCGATGATTGTGGGTGTATTCAATACCGGCCTGTCTTTGGCCGGGGTAGATGATTATTGGCAAATGTTTGCAGCGGGTAATTTGGTTTTGATCGCGGTGGCGCTTGACCAATGGCTGCGGAGGGCGACAAAATGAGTGAGAAGCAACCTATTATCCAAGCCCGAGGGCTTATGAAGCGCTATGGTACGGTGATCGCCATGGATGGGGCAGATTTCGATTTATACCCCGGAGAAATTTGCGCAGTGATTGGCGACAATGGCGCGGGCAAATCGACCTTGATCAAGGCTCTCTCTGGAGCGGTTGTACCAGATCATGGCGAGGTCTTGGTGGATGGGCGTCCGGTGAATTTCAAATCCCCGGATGATGCCCGCAGCGAAGGCATTGAAACGGTCTATCAAAACCTGGCTCTATCGCCAGCGCTCTCGATTGCCAATAATATGTTTCTGGGGCGCGAGATGCGCAAGCCCGGTGTCTTGGGATCAGTGTTTCGCATGATGGATCACAAACGTATGCAAGACTTTGCGCGTGATAAATTGTCCGAGCTTGGGCTCATGACCATTCAGAACATCAATCAAGCGGTGGAAACGCTCTCGGGTGGCCAACGCCAGGGGGTCGCGGTGGCGCGGGCCGCGGCTTTTGGTTCGAAGGTGATTATTCTCGATGAGCCGACAGCGGCATTGGGGGTCAAGGAATCTCGCCGGGTCTTGGAGCTCATCTTAGATGTGCGCTCGCGCGGCATTCCGATTATCTTGATCAGTCACAACATGCCCCATGTCTTTGAGGTGGCCGATCGCATCCATGTGCATCGCCTGGGCAAGCGATTGTGCGTCATTGATCCTCGTGACTATACGATGTCCGATGCGGTGGCCTTTATGACCGGTGCCAAGGAAGCGCCTGAGCAGGCAGCATGAGTGCGCAGATCTCCGCCCTGCTGGAGCGGGTGCTGCAAAGCCCCAGGCGCCAAGCGCGGCGGGTGATCGCCATTGCGGGGCCTCCGGCCAGCGGGAAGTCCACGCTTGCGGCCGGGCTGGTCGCGGCCTTGCAGCAGGCTGGCGTGACCAGTCAGCTTGTGCCGATGGATGGGTTTCACCTCGACAATAGCGTTCTGACGGATCGCGGGATTTTAGACCGCAAGGGCAGCCCGCCGAGTTTTGATGCAATCGGGCTTTTGCGATTGGTGCAGGTGCTTGGCGCGGCGCAGGAGTTATATTACCCGGTGTTCGACCGGGCCCGCGATCTCTCTATTGCGGGCGCAGGGCATATTGCTCCGGACTGTGATACAATCGTCATCGAAGGGAACTATCTTTTGATGGACGCGCCGATCTGGCGCGATATGGCGGGCTATTGGGATTTGTCCATCCAGCTGACCTGCTCTGACGCTGAGCTTGAGGCGCGGCTGATACAGCGCTGGCTGGATCATGGATTGACGCCAGAGGCCGCGCGCATCCGTGCTCAAAGCAATGACCTGCCCAACGCCCGACTGGTGGGGCAGACGGCGCTTCGCGCCGATGTGGTGCTGTGAGAAATCGAAGCCGCGCGCACTTTGAATCCGTTCAATCAAAAGGAGCATGAGAAGTTGTCGCCTTACGCCTGCTACCTGTTGACAGCAAAAGCGACTCTGCATATACGCCCCTCATCTGCCATGGGGGATACCTCATTGCGCAACATCAAAATTTGAAGTGGTCAAGAACAGCTTGCTGTTCCTCTGGAACCCCCGCCGCCCCCTCCGACTACGGGAAGGGATGCGGTTTTGGTTGTGCTTTGGCGAAAAATTACCGCGATCAGACGCGGAAACCGGCGATGGGTAACTGACCTGGCGCTTAACATTGGAACCGGTGGGGACTATTCCCATCACCTTATTTGTCTAGACGGGAAGAGAACCGCCAATGCCAACGATCCAACAGCTGATCCGGAAACCCCGGCAGCCTAAAGTAAAACGCAGCAAGTCCATGCACTTGCAAGAATGTCCACAAAAACGCGGTGTCTGCACACGCGTTTATACAACAACGCCTAAGAAACCGAACTCGGCGATGCGGAAAGTTGCAAAAGTCCGTTTGACCAATGGTTTTGAGGTGATCAGCTACATCCCAGGTGAAAGCCACAACCTGCAAGAACACTCTGTTGTTTTGATCCGCGGGGGCCGGGTAAAAGATCTTCCTGGTGTGCGTTATCACATCCTGCGCGGTGTTCTGGATACTCAGGGCGTCAAAGATCGTAAGCAACGTCGTTCGAAATACGGCGCGAAGCGTCCGAAGTAAGGGAATCAAGATATGTCACGTCGTCACGCCGCTGAGAAGCGCTCTGTCCTGCCCGATGCCAAATATGGTGATTTGGTGCTGACAAAATTCATGAACAACTTGATGCTCGATGGTAAAAAATCCGTTGCAGAACGCATCGTCTACGGTGCGCTGGAGCGTGTCGAAGCCAAGGTCAAGCGCGCACCTGTTGAGATGTTCCACGAAGCTTTGGAAAACATCAAACCTTCCGTCGAAGTGCGCTCACGCCGCGTCGGTGGTGCAACCTACCAGGTGCCTGTTGAAGTACGTCCCGAGCGGCGCGAAGCTCTTGCAATCCGTTGGTTGATTACAGCCAGCCGCAAGCGCAACGAAAACACAATGGAAGAGCGTCTTGCTGGCGAATTGTTGGACGCGGTGCAATCCCGTGGTTCCGCCGTCAAGAAGCGCGAAGACACTCACAAGATGGCCGACGCAAACAAAGCGTTCAGCCATTATCGCTGGTAATCCCACAGAGGCTGAACAGATATGGCACGCGAATATCCACTAGAGCTGTACCGCAACTTCGGTATCATGGCGCACATCGATGCGGGTAAAACAACCTGCTCCGAGCGGATCCTGTATTATACAGGTAAAGAGCATAACATCGGTGAAGTGCATGATGGCGCTGCAACCATGGATCACATGGAGCAAGAGCAAGAGCGTGGCATCACGATCACTTCTGCTGCGACTACCACTTTTTGGGAGCGCACAGAAGACGGTGTGTCCCCAGACAGCCCCAAGCACCGCTTGAACATTATTGACACTCCAGGCCACGTTGACTTCACAATTGAAGTTGAGCGGTCCTTGGCGGTTCTTGATGGCGCGGTCTGCGTGCTCGATGCGAATGCTGGTGTTGAGCCTCAAACCGAAACAGTTTGGCGTCAAGCGGACCGCTACAAGGTTCCACGGATGGTTTTTGTCAACAAAATGGACAAAATCGGCGCGGATTTTTTCAACTGTGTTGAGATGATCGAAGATCGTACCGGTGCGGTGGCCGTGCCAATCGCTTTCCCAATTGGCGCAGAGACTGAACTGGAAGGTTTGGTTGATCTTGTGACGATGGAAGAGTGGCTATGGCAGGGTGAAGACCTTGGCGCCTCTTGGATCAAAGCTCCAATCCGTGCTGAGCTGCAAGAAACAGCTGATAAATGGCGCGCCAAATTGGTTGAATCTGCTGTCGAGCAAGATGATGAAGCCATGATGGAATATTTGGAAGGCAATGAGCCCGACGTTCCGACGCTGCGCAAATTGATCCGCAAGGGTACATTGGCGATGGCATTCGTGCCTGTGCTTGGTGGATCTGCGTTTAAAAACAAAGGTGTTCAGCCCTTGCTGAACGCGGTTGTAGATTACTTGCCGAGCCCTCTCGATGTTGTCGACTATATGGGCTTTAAACCCGGCGATGAGACAGAAACCCGTGACATCGCCCGCCGTGCGGATGATGACATGCCCTTCTCTGCGCTGGCGTTCAAAATCTGGAATGACCCCTTTGTTGGCTCTTTGACCTTCACACGGATTTATTCTGGCAAATTGGAAAAAGGCGATTCTTTCTTGAACTCCACAAAGGGTAAGAAAGAGCGCGTGGGTCGTATGATGATCATGCACTCCAATGACCGTGATGAAATCTCAGAAGCATTTTCTGGCGACATCATCGCTTTGGGTGGCCTGAAGGACACAACAACTGGGGATACACTTTGTGCGGTGAATGCTCCGGTGGTTCTGGAAACAATGACTTTCCCAGAGCCTGTGATTGAAATTGCGGTTGAGCCAAAAACCAAGGGCGACCAAGAGAAAATGGGCCTCGCGCTGCAGCGTCTGTCTGCTGAAGATCCATCCTTCCGCGTGGAAACTGACATTGAATCAGGTCAGACCATCATGAAAGGCATGGGCGAGCTGCATTTGGATATCCTTGTGGATCGTATGCGCCGTGAGTTTAAAGTCGAAGCCAATATCGGTGCGCCACAGGTGGCCTATCGTGAGACCATCGGCCATGAAGTCACCCACACTTACACCCACAAAAAACAATCGGGTGGTTCTGGTCAATACGGTGAGGTCAAGCTGACCATCACGCCGACTGAGCCAGGTGAAGGTTATTCTTTCGAATCTCGCGTCGTTGGCGGCTCGGTTCCAAAGGAATATATCCCAGGTGTTGAAAAGGGTATTCGCTCCGTTATGGACAGCGGTCCTCTGGCTGGCTTCCCTGTGATCGACTTCAAAGTGGCTTTGCTTGAGGGTAAATATCACGATGTTGACTCCTCTGTTCTGGCCTTTGAGATCGCATCGCGGATGTGTATGCGCGAAGGCATGCGTCTGGCTGGCGCGAAACTGCTTGAGCCTGTGATGAAGGTCGAAGTGATCACACCTGAAGAGTATACAGGTGGCATCATCGGCGATTTGACATCGCGTCGGGGTCAAGTTCAGGGTCAAGAAAATCGCGGCAACGCGATTGCGATTGATGCCTTTGTGCCTTTGGCGAATATGTTTGGTTACATCAATACTTTGCGTTCCATGTCTTCGGGCCGCGCCAATTTTACCATGCAGTTCGATCACTACGAACCTGTTCCGTCGAATATCTCTGAAGAGATCCAAGCGAAATTTGCATAAACGTGGTGGGCCACTGGCCCACCCTACACCAACCCGTAGGGTGGGCATTGTGCCCACCGCCACGAACAACAAGAGGAGCCACCCATGGCTAAGGAAAAGTTTGAACGCTCGAAACCCCACGTTAACATCGGCACGATTGGTCACGTTGACCATGGCAAGACAACCTTGACAGCTGCGATCACCAAGCAATTTGGTGATTTTAAAGCCTATGACGAGATTGACGGCGCGCCGGAAGAGAAGGCCCGTGGTATTACGATTTCGACTGCGCATGTTGAATATGAAACAGAGACCCGCCACTACGCGCATGTTGATTGCCCTGGCCACGCTGACTATGTGAAAAACATGATCACCGGTGCGGCGCAGATGGATGGTGCGATCTTGGTTGTGAACGCGGCCGATGGCCCGATGCCACAGACCCGTGAGCACATTTTGCTCGGCCGTCAGGTTGGCATTCCTTACATGGTTGTTTACATGAACAAAGTTGACCAAGTTGACGACGACGAGTTGCTCGAATTGGTTGAAATGGAAATCCGTGAGCTGCTGTCCAGCTACGAATATCCTGGCGATGATATCCCTGTGATTGCCGGCTCTGCTTTGGCCGCTTTGGAAGATCGCGACGCGGCGATTGGCTCTGAGTCCATCGCAAAATTGATGGCGGCTGTGGATGAGTATATCCCAACACCGGCGCGTGCGGTTGACCAGCCTTTCTTGCTGCCGATCGAGGATGTGTTCTCAATCTCCGGCCGTGGTACAGTTGTGACTGGCCGTATTGAGCGCGGTGTGATCAATGTGGGCGAAGAGATTGAAATCGTCGGCATCCGTGACACATCGAAAACTGTCTGCACAGGCGTTGAAATGTTCCGCAAACTGCTCGATCGCGGTGAAGCTGGCGACAACGTAGGTGTTCTGCTGCGCGGCATCGACCGCAATGGCGTTGAGCGCGGTCAGATCCTGTGTAAGCCAGGTTCTGTGAAGCCTCACACGAAGTTTGAAGCCGAAGCCTATATTCTGACCAAAGAAGAAGGTGGCCGTCACACGCCATTCTTTGCCAACTACCGTCCACAGTTCTACTTCCGGACCACCGATGTGACCGGCACAGTTGTTCTGCCTTCGGGTACTGAAATGGTGATGCCAGGTGATAACCTCAAATTCGACGTTGAGCTGATCGCCCCAATCGCTATGGAAACAGGCCTGCGCTTCGCGATCCGCGAAGGTGGCCGCACCGTTGGCGCTGGCGTTGTTACGAAGATCATCGAGTAGATGATCCCCTGCCGGACGCGCCTCCCACTTCCTGTGTGTTGTGGGGGGCGCGCCTAGCAAACCCCCGCTGTGCGACCCATTCTGGGGCGCCGGCCTAGGACCAAGAGAATCCCATGAAGACCAAAGAACGTTACGTGTTCCTCGTGTGCTCCGAATGCCGGAACCGCAACTACACGACCCACAAGCGTCAAAAGGCGGTCTACAAGCTTGAGAAGAACAAGTACTGCCGGTTCTGCCGGAAGCACACGTCCCACCGCGAGCGCAAGCTCTAAGGTCGGCTCACTTCAATCGCACCCATCTCCTGGGTGTGCCTCGAGCACCGCAACTCTCACCCCGACTCCACAATGATGAAAGCCTATAAGAGCGAACAAGGACGAATGGTCCGCATGGGGGCGTTTTGGACGCTTGCCCTACTGTTCTTGTATGGCTGCATGTCTCTAAATGTGACGCTCTATGCGTTCATGGACAGCATGCAATCTTCTATCGGCAAGATTCCGATTCTTGGCTGGAGCCTGACTGGAGCCTTCTTGGTCTCGACCGGTCTGTTCCTTGTGGGGTTCATTTTGCTCTTCCGCTGGCACCAGACTCCCAAGCTTGCCGACCTCCTCATTGAGACGGAGTCCGAATTGCAAAAGGTGACCTGGGCGAAGATGCCCGAAGTGGTCAACTCGTCTATCGTCGTGATCGGCTTTGTTCTCTTCCTGATGGCCTTCCTGGCCGGATCGGACGTGATACTTAGCCGTATCTCTGACTACATCCTTAACGGTGGAGGCTCCTAATGGCTGCCTACGAGTGGTACTTTGCTCGCTGCCAGGCCGGTCGTGAAGACTCGGTCTGCAAGCAACTCATCAAGCGCCTTGCTGCTGCCGGATTGGAGGGGAACATCCCCCAGATCCTGGTCCCAGTGGAAAAGGTGACTGACCTTCGCGCTGGTAAGAAGCGCATCGTCAAAAAGAAGCTCTACCCGGGGTACCTGATGATCCAAGCGGATCTGTCGGATCCCGAGTGTCCCGAAGCAATCAAGGCGCGTTCGACCCTCAAGTCAACGCGCGGCTTCGGAGAATTCCTCGGAATGGGTGGCGAACCCACCCCGATCCCCGAGGACGAGGTTGCTTCGATCCTCGCTCGTATGAGCGAATCCGAAGATCGTCCTAAGGTGGCCATTGGCCTCAAGAAAGGCGATGTTGTAAAAGTCAAATCAGGGGCCTTCGATGGCTTCGATGGAGCCGTCGATGAAATCAATCCGGACAAAGGTACAGTCCGGGTGATCGTCACCATCTTCGGTCGACCGACCCCTGTCGAATTGGAGTACTGGGAAGTGGAGGCCGTCTAATTATGGCCAAAGAACTGACAGCAAAAATCAAACTGCAATGCCCTGCGGGGAAAGCTACACCCGCTCCGCCCGTTGGCCCCGCACTGGGTGCCCACGGAATCAACATCGCCGGATTTGTAAAGGAGTTCAACGATCGCACCCGCGATCAGATGGGCCTCATCATTCCGGTGGAGATCTCGGTCTTTGAAGACCGCAGCTTCACCTTCATCCTCAAGACCCCGCCTGCCTCGGTGCTGATCTCGAAGGCCGCCGGCATCGAGAAGGGCGCCGCCACCTCTGCCAAGGGGTCGGTGGGTGCCATCTCCCGTGCCCAGCTCGAGGAGATCGCCAAGACCAAGCTGCCCGACCTCAACTGCACCAGCGTTGATTCGGCCATGCGCATCATCGAAGGCACTGCCCGCAACATGGGCGTCGCCGTCAGCGATTGATCGCAGCGTTCACGCTCAACGTTTCACTCTCC
>ENA-UOYH01000554-UOYH01000554.1-marine-metagenome-genome-assembly--contig:-NODE-554-length-12823-cov-6.584654_pt1 | contig 12823 bp, 9 predicted proteins | sample MGYA00238175_ERZ767261 | MGnify/ENA primary metagenome ERZ767261 (study PRJEB28946, sample SAMN06267185) | marine metagenome | isolation source: Columbia River Estuary | place: USA:Columbia River Estuary...
TAGGTGGAGTGTTCATTGCAGACGTCATTACTTGTCTACAGCATGGCTCTTCTCTCGGAGTCGGAGTCTCTTCAGGTGTACTTTTATGGAAGCAGCACATCCTTGGCATTACCTCATGATCCTCTGTGTCGGATGGCATTTTTATAGCACATGTCGCTACTGTGGAAGCGAAGTGTTTATCGCAGACGCCATTGCTCGTCTACATTTCTCTTGCTGTCCGAGTCATTTCAGTTGTTCTTTGGTGGAATGAAGCGAGTCATCTCTGGCAATATGTCAAGTCGCATGCTTTTCTGTTCTATTGCAGCGTCACTCTCTACTGTTGAATGGGCCTTTTGAGGTGAGTCTTTGGTGCTGCATGCTGTGATTCGTTCACATACCGATGCCGTTGTCCCTAAACTATTTCTGTTGTTCCTTTTTCTCTTAAGAGTGAGTGCAACTGGCATCCTCTTGGCTCGGCACAGGAACAAGCATATTGTCCATTGCGACGTATACTTGTCTACATGGCTCTTGAACTCTTGTCGTTGAAGTCTCGTCTTCAATTGTGCGTTGATGGGAATAGAAGCACATCCCTATGACTCTACTGTGTAAGTGGAGTGTTCATCGCAGACTTCATTACTTGTCTACATGGCTCTCATCGTCAGAGTCGCTTCAGTTGTTCTTTTGTGGGAGTGGGACGGCTCGTCTGTACGTGGTTCTCGTCGTCAGAGTCGCTTCAGCTTCAGTTCAGTTGTGCTTTGGTGGGTGTGGGAGTTGCACATCTCCGGCATTTATCAAGTCGCATGCTCCTCTGTGGTTGATGATGCTGCGATATCACATTTCTCTACTATGGAATGGCCTTTTGGGGTGAGTCTTTGGCACTGCATGTTGTAATTCATTTACATATCTACCGATATTAAATGGGGCGCGCTGCAGGGAGCCGATTTGTTGTGTTCCAAGGTGGAGAGAGTGTAACTGAGACGCGGGCCCTCGGGGCCTGTAGCTGTAGCTGTGTTGCAGCTTTTGCCTTCTTTTGTAAATCCGTTTGTACTTGTTGGGATGGTACCTGTCTATAGGGTTGCTCTGCAATGCTGTGGTTATGGTTGGTATATTATATATTATCGTTTCTTTCAGGAAATTTTAAATTGGAGTGGCACTCCATTCTTCTACTTTTGAAGGGGGGGTTGTAAATGCCTTTATGTAGTGTAGAGAGTTGTAACGTCCTCAAGCTACAAGATAGAATGTTTTCCACAGATGATAGTGCTATTAGTTGGGTTGCTCCAGAGGTTCTGCCGCCGGGGATTATGTCATTATCATTTTGTACAAATGTTTTTTACAGTAGTGTTTATCACTATGGCTGCTTTGATGCTCTTTGATGTGTTCTGGAGTTTCGGTGTGCCTCTTGTCAGTCTTGCTACTGCCGCAGCATTCATATCTCCCCTCTCTTGTTGCCATGCTGGTTGCATTTATGGAGCCTAACATTCGGCTGGGTGGTGTTATTAGTCTGTAGGTCCTGGTCTTTGATTGTTCTGTCTTAGCTGCGTTGCTTTTGTGTGGTATGTATGTTGTGCTGAGTGGTGGCAGGGGTGCGCCAGCGCGCGCGCGCGGTTGGTGAGCTGATTGTGATTGCGCCATCCTTGTTGCTTTGTGGTACCGATCGGTTTTCACAGAGTCACAAGTTCTTCGCTTCAAGTTGTGACGTCACGCCACGCACGGAGGAACACTTTTGTCAGATAGATTTCCTCCCGACAACTTCAATCATCTTCGCCACACTCGATCGACCCTACGTACCCTCTGCATCAAACCTACCGTCGCACAGAACACCATAATCGTCGAATAATCATCGGACTTGCGTACGTGGTGTTTATTAATGTTCCTTGCACTCAACTCATAATACAATTCATAATAAATGCGAAGAAGAACAGCGCTACATTACCAACATACAATAACAAACAACAACAACAACACACCACAACATGAACATGAACACATCTGAAGGAAAAGCGCAGCAATCATCTATCCTCGGCTTTGACAGGAAGGGCTCCAGCAGAAAGGCGTTCTACGATCGCATGCGGAAGGAGAAAACCACGGCAGGCAGCGTCGACTGGGCATATTTTGTCAAGTGGCGAAGAGTGAGGATAGGAGACATCGTATTCCGCGACATAGTAGCATCGACGCTCCAGCCCGGCGAAGACATTCCTACCGATGCTACTACTCTTCTTTCGGCCGCTCTTTCGTCTATTGATTGGTTTGGTTTATCCTACATTATGAGTCAGCTGGGCGTTACGGAACCTCCTCGCATCAAAGAGGATCGAGTAGCTGTTGCATTTCGCATACTTTCCAATCGGCAGCGATTGGATTCGGTCGGAAGAAACTCTCAGTTCTACAACGGGACTTTACCGAATCAAGTCCACCGCGCTAAAACTGCTTCTGCCTCTAAATTTGGCAGTGCTAGTGCTAGCAGTGATTCGTCGAAGTCGAATACTCTTTCAAAGATTGTTACCAATGATGAGGAGGTATTGGCTCTCGCAAATCAGTAAGTACAACTTTTAACCTTCGCTATTTAAAAACAGAGTGCCACTCCATTCTACTATTTCACAAGAGATTGACTGGTAGGTAGGTGGTCATGTCACACAAAACTAATCAGGTATCCCCAATTTCGTTTTTAACCCTTTAAGGAGTGTTGCAGGCAAATCTCAACATCATGACGTCGTCGATGATCATCATGATAGTGATGATGGTAATATCCCCTACAAAATTGGAGCCAATAAGAAGAAGAGACTAAGGTACGACACTGCTTGCTCATATAATTCTTATTTGTAATCAACAACTTCATATCCTCACATGTCACCCTTGTTTATTAACAGCAAAGACACTATCCTCCAACATGGAAACTTCTTCCGTGATGTTGCATGTTGCGGTGAAAGAGAGGACGGCAGCGGCGGAGCGTCAATTGGTGGATTTGGTAGTAATGATGAGGCTCGTCAGGTTGGAGAGAATGTATACAGATTGGAGGAATTAGCTAGCAGCTATCCACCGGAGGAAACATATTTCGAAGTCAAGGCGGTCGATGACGATGTGGATGATGACAATTTCAGTTCCCTTCAAACTCGTTTGGAATTGCGTCCACTGACCAGTATGACGAGGGTTGATATCGCCGAAGCCTTGGCATCCTACTTCAACAAGGAGGGTGCTGTTGGATTGAACACGAAGAAGAAAGTACTCGAATTTGCTCACATGTTTTTGATTGAGGAATCTGAGGCAAGGAATGGAACTTATTTCGATGAGACAGACGATGATTTTGTGCATGAGTGGCTAGGGGATATGGACAATGATATTGTCAATCAAACAGCCCGCACAATCCAGTGGTATTTTTCTCTTGCCAACGCTCTAAGTCGATGCTTTGGGATGGACATTGTCCTCCTCTTACCACCCGATGGGAATAAAGTTGCTTCAGGTACTAGATTGTTTCATTTTCCCGATGACGATTATTATGCAAGCGGCACAATCTTATTGAGGGCAATCATTGATCGATCATTGGATACATCGGAAAGTAGGGGCGACGGAGGCTGCAACGTTGTTGGTGTAATGGCATATAGTTACACCAATCCTGCTGCTGCTGCTGCTGCTGATTCATCTGCTGGTGTTGAGGTATGCGACATCGTTTTGGAGGATCCAGATTGCGAAGACGAACCCAAAAGGAAGTCAGGCGGTGGTACTTCCTCAAAGCCTAAAGACAAAAAGAGGTCCAAAGTCAAATTCTCTGCGGCAAAGGAAGCCGGGTTCGAGCACAAAAGCGAAGAGGTTGGCTTGAGCGCTTCGGCTTATGTAACACCAATTCAAGATATGACTGAGCGAGAAGAACCCAATTTGATGCAATCTACAAAACTCCACTTTGGGGAGGAGACACAAGACAGTCAACAAATTGACACATTGAAGAAGGATTCTCCCGAAAGCGATTCTCGGAAGCACTCCAATTCAGTGAAGGAAAAGGGTGACCCTAAAGGTGAGTCGAAATCGTATGTGTACGCTGGGATTACTTCTTGTATATCTCTCTCACATTTAATGTAATTTAGACTGCCACCCTGTTTTACTTTCAGCATGTCAAATATCCGTTCCGCATATAATACTATTCGTGACGCACTGGCTACAGGTCGTACTTGGTGTCAAGTATCTGAATCGCAGGGGCATAGGAAAGAAGGAAATCTCAAAACAAAGCGAAGCCGTTCGGAACATATTCCAAGATGGACATCGTGAGGCGAGGATCCAGTTCAACGCAAAACAACAATCTAAGACGCTCAAGGTCGTGATTGTTGTAGTGACTCTAGCAAACATCCTTGCAGTTCAGAAGCACCCCGTGAATGACTCTATTGCAAGCACAATTTGCGAGAACATGGTCAAAGTTGGTATACAATCTCAGGAGAATGAAATATCGCCAGAGTCGGCTAGCTTGTTTGAGGAGAGTTTTGCGCCACTCGTTGACGTCGATGACAACGACCGATGTTTTGTCCTTCCTTTCAAGTCGAGCAATCATAGTCTTTTATCGGCAGATGCGCGCTCATCGGATCTATCCTCCAGATTGACGAAGCTTGTGGGCAATGGAGACGTGTCGTCGTTGTCTGGATATTTTGAAAACTCTCTGAAGGACACCATCAAAAGAAACTCTGTGGTTATTCATGGAATGGATCTGGCGACACTCAAGCCGCAGCAGTGTTTGAATGACGCGGTACTGGATTTTTGGTTCAAGTGGCTGGGTACACCCAGATCGCCGGATGATGGGACATCTCATGTTCATATCTGTTCAACCTACTTCCTATCAGGCGTATTGAACGATGGGTACAACAGCAGGCTCCAGAAGTGGCTGAAGAATGTCAATATATTCGAGAAGAAATTGGTAGTGTTTCCAGTTCATCTCGGCCATCATTGGAGTGTCGTAGCAGTACTCAATCCGGGATTGATAAAGAAGACGACGGCTCGATGGGGCCATGAGAATTATACTGGAGCTGTCACTGCTATGATTCACCTCGACTCTCTGGGGAGTGGAACCATGCACAACCGACAGAAGCTGGCGTGTGCTGTTCGTGACGTGCTCAACAAGGAGTGGGACAAATACTACAACAACAATGCTCTGGATAAATTTTCGAGGCCATTCACGCATAGGCACAAGTCGTTCCAACTGCATTGTCCCACAGGTGAGCAATATCAACTTGGGTCTTTCTTGCGCTTTACCATTTTCCTATTGATACCCTGTCTAATCAGACGCTCAACCTCTCATCAGTACCAATACAGGACAACAATTACGACTGCGGGTTATACGCTTGCCGCTACGTATTCAATCTAGTTCAGATGGTCAACATGAATGTGAAGATGAAGGACGTGATGGACAATTTATCCAGCAGAATCAGCGGGCATGATTTGTTTGATTTTGACGTCTCACACATCGATCGAATGAGGACGGAGATTTATGACGTACTGTCTCATATCACCGGAATATATCGTAATCACCGCCTACTTTCGCATCCAAATGCAGATGGTACGGCTCTGGACCTTGCGAGTGAAAGCGAAGAAGACGACGATGAGAACGATGTGACCATATTTTCCCGTGCGAGTCAGTCAATGGATGAGTCTGGCAATGACAAGGATCTGTACTCGGATGATGATGCATCCTTTCTGTCACAGTCACATGCAGATGACGAGGAAGATGATGTGCTTTCCGCCGATACGACAGGTAAGTCTGGACTCGACTTACTCAACAATTCTTTTGCTAGTTTTATAATGGAGCGCCGCTCAATTCTTCTATTTTCAGGCGATCTTGGACAATTTCATATCAGCTCAGACGACAATTACAATTACATTGACCTAGACTGCAATTTCGCCTGCGAAGACGAGGAGCAAGCATCGAGCGACTTGAATATGTTCATTCAAATGGGGGATATCATAGAATATCGGAGTTCGAAGCATGACGTACCGAAGAAGGGCGAAATTATCTCGATTGGAGCTCTCTCGTCGGACAAGATCATCCAAGTGTCTGACGGTACGTGGCTTTTCAAGAAAGTACACGACGTAAAACGCATTGAAATCATGCGAGCTGACGAGGACAAGAGGCTGGTGAATCCGTCACCAAAGTGGAAGGGCCTAAACAAGGTGGTTGTGATTCCACCGTACGAGTCGGTTGAGGAGGATGAAGACGAGGACGGCAGCGTTGTGTCCACTAACTCCACCCAAGCCAACGAGTATGATGAAGATATCGAAGAGCCTCCAACAAGCCAAGAGGATGTTGGCAGCAGCGAAAAGATTCCTTTGAACGCTTCAAGATCAGACAAAAATAAGAGGCAAAGAACGTCGTGCGGGGAAACTGGTAATAGTTTCTGGTCCAAGACGAGGCGGGTGCGGAAGGAGGAAGCTGATCTTGACGAGAGGCGAACGACAGAAGAGTTCATCCGATGGGCTAAAACAGAGACGGACTACGACAGGGCAAAGTCACTGATAAACAAACTATACGTGCTCTCGCTCAGGTATGGCATCGTGGACAAATTCTATGAGAAGGAGCCGCATGAAGCCCCAACCCACACTGAGTTCAAGAAGAGGGTGAAATCACTGAGGAACCTTGTGAATTATCGGATAAAAACGAGTGCCATTAAACTCACGATCAAAACTGACATCGTCTTTATGGACAATCCCGGCTACGGTCAACACGGCCAATCAAGGGAGACGAAGCGCTCACGGCAGACAGTTGAGGAGATCTATAAGTTTGAGTATCGAATGAGGACACTGCAGCTGCAAACCTGCAGTGTGTGTCGCGAGAATAAGCTCGAGTTTTCCTCCAAAGATAAAAGGCACGACATGCACGAATCAGGCAAGGTTGTGTGCGAGATGTGCCGCACGAAGAAACACGAAGAATCTGACTACTTTCTCAAAAACAACTTGCATCCAGTCTGGTACGAGCGGGACTCTGACGGGTGCATCAAGACAGACGAAGATGGGAAGCCAGTCGTTAGACATGACATACCACACGAGCTGAAATGTCTCACCATGGCCGAAAAGCTGCTGATTCGGAGATGTTCTCCCTTGATACCGTCCCATCACATCAAGAACGGGATATACGGTCTCAATGGACATTGCGTTTGTTTCCCGCAGGATATAGACGCCATGTGCTCCGACCTACCGCAGACTCAATCAAACATGGTAATATTTGTCCGTCACATCAGCAACCGTGACTCGGGAGTGTCTCATAGTCGTCATTTCAAAGTGAACAAGAAAAAGGTGCTGGCAGCTCTGAGGTGGCTGAAATTGCATCATCGTGGATACCACGACATTACGATCACCGAATCCAACCTAGATTGGATCAAGGAGGGTTCTGTGTATGACGTGGCGAACAATTACACACTGAGAACTAAGCCCAGCAGAAGGGATGCCGTAACAGACTCCCGTGAAACAGTCTCTGGCAATCAATGCGGGACAGGAGTGGATGACGACGAGTTAGAGATGGAGACGGTTCATCCGAATTATAAAGATAACGTACCAAACGAGTCTCAGAGCGAAATCATCAAAGAATTCGAAGCAATAGCCGAAGAGACGAATCAAAAGGACAAGATCCTCGATTTCCCTCCCATCGATCATAATCAGCCCAAGAAGTGAGTGGAGTGATATTTAACCAGTTGTATATTGCCAGCATTCTTGTTCGCCTTACTCACCATTGTAAACATCTACATGATGCACTGCGTAACACTCATTTTCTCGAAACACTCTAGCGAGTTTGATTCGACGGAGCAGGTCTTTGTCAATGCATATCCTTGGCTCTTTCCCGGTGGTATTGGTGACTTGTACGATCCGAGGCGAGGAAAGGTGAAAGACATCCATAGCTGGGCCACCCATCTTATACGATATCAAGACGGAAGGTTTATCAATGATCAGATGTTTTGCTTGTATGTCCTGAATGTACTGCAAAGACATACAAACAACTCACAAGGAAACTTCTTCTACAAAGACAAGAACTTCCTTGGCGCAAGTGTGAGAATGCCGCCGACGGTGGAAGAATTACAGGATCAATTGAAGGCGGGTGACATGACGTATCTCAACAAGTTGCGGTACCTCGCGAAGGGAATACGTGGATCCGACAGTTTTTGGAGGGGAAAGACAGAGGAACTGGAGGCTTGGATTGACTTCCACGTCTCCCGTGGACACGGTCCGCCCACTCACTTCTCAACTTTATCATGTGCGGAGAACTGGTGGCCGGATCTCCGCAGGCTCATGATCGAGCTTGAGCGGGAAGCTGGCAACTTGACTCAGGTGGAATTGCTGTCAAAGAATGATTTCTCGGCGATGTGCAAGTCCGTCAAAAGATTCACCGTGTATGTCAATGAATTCTTCATGAAGAGGTCGAAGGTATTTCTTGACACCGTCGTGAAGAACGCTCTTGGTATTGAACACTACTGGGCCAGGGTCGAGTTCGCGCCAGGCAGGGGTCAGATACATTTGCATTTATTGGGTATTGGTCGGGACAAGTCATATCTTTACGAATTCTACAGGGCAAAGACAGAGGAGGAAAAGGCGAAGGTTATGGAGAAGTACGCGACAAGCGTGTTAGACATGACAGCCGACGTAGACGTGAGCGAGAACCACGTCTCGGACAAGTCTCCTGATTCAGTGAATCCACTAATGCATCGATTTAGTGAGTGCATAGATAGTGGAGAGGATGCTCGCATGCTATGTCAGGAATGCATGGTTCATTCGTGCAATAACTACTGCCTCGGTGATAACGTCAAATGCGAACCTCGCGAATGCAGGTTCGAGTACGGAAAGGAGAGTGAGTATGGAAAATGCGACACTGCTGGCAAGCCGCTCTGCACCACGTCTGTCATTGTTGCAGACCGAAAGCGAGTGGAACACTTCCAGCTACGGCGAACGAAGTCACGAAAGGCCGTCCAGCACAGCAGGACTCTGTTGCAAAGCTGGAGGGGGAATGTTGACATCCAACTATTGATTTACAGGTCACACCCTGACAAACCCGACGTCAGTGAGATTGAGAACGTTTGTAAATATGTCGTAGCATATGCTAGCAAAAAGAATCACACATCGAAAAAGGAGAAGGAGGCCGTGCAGAATATTGTTCAGAGGTGAGTAGTGTAGTATTCTTGTGCATGTTAGAATGGAGTGCCGCTCCATTCTTATAATTTGAATGGCCAACGCTAACACCATGAATGTTTTTGATACTTCGTCCAACCAGCAAAAGCTCCTCCGATATCACTGGGGTTCAAACGCTGGTGAAGATGTCTTTGAATTGGATGACTAGCAAGAGGTTGATTAGCATCCAAGAGGCAGTGCATGAGATAGATCGATTGAGCTTGACTCTATGTTCAGAAATCATTACATACGTTTCGATTCAGAGCTGTCTAAAGCTTAGGAAATCATCTGACCCAAAGCCGAACGACCTGGTGTTCAACTACGCCAACAGGGGCGACGAATACTGTCATTTATCCTTGGACGAGTTCTTCTACCAAGTTTGGTGCAAGGAAAAATTCATGGTCGACAAGGACAGCAACAGACCCATGAACAGGATCCTCATCGCTCGTGGACTGAACTGCCGACCACGACACCCTATCGACTTTGATTACGCTAGAGGAATGCTGATACTGCACAAGCCGTGGAGCTTCAAGGAGCCACTCAATACGAGGGACCAAAGGAAGACCATCGTTATATTCAAACAGATGCTCCACGACAGAGTGGTTCCAACAAGCGTCTTGACAGAATACATGAGAGCTGTTAGGTATGCGCAGGAGAAGAGAATCGAATTGGTAGCGAAGCAGGGAGTTATTCAAGCAGATGTCAACCTAGACGAACTCGACCAGGACGAAGCAGATCAACATCTTAGCTGGATTCACTCGAGCCAATTCACTGACTCGAAGGTAAATCCGAATCTGACGGAGGACATGACAGTCGACATAGGATTGAATCACGATTGGTCGGTAAGCTCTTTCGAAGGTGAAAGGGAGGTATCAGTTCCAGGCTTAGACTATACGATAGACCTCAGAGAACAGCGTTCCAAAGTCAACAATGACGAGAATGCCAGCACCTCGATCCCAACCAAGTCGGACGGTAGCAGGTACGACATTGACGACTTGTCAGATGAACAAAGGATGATAGTACTCGCGACGATTGACACAGTGGTGAAGTTCCTCACCAACGACGAGGATTACAAGCCGCTGAGGGCTACTATCACAGGAATGGGTGGATGCGGAAAGTCCCTTATCATCAATACCATCATATCAATCATCAGGGAATTGACCGACTCGAACAACACCGTGCAAGTTGCTGCACCGTCTGGCAGCGCCGCATACAACGTTAAAGGGTGCACTCTACACTCTCTTCTCGGTATAAACGTACAAGTCCCGTGGCAGTCTCTCAACGATGAGAGGAAGAAACAGCTCTCATGGAAGCTCAAAGAACTGTTGGTGTTGATGGTTGACGAAAGGAGTATGCTGAATTCGCACGTAACTTTTGGGGCGGAAGAGCATGTTAGGGAGTGCGCATTCAATGGCCACAACAGAAGAGAGCGTTGGGGTGGAGTCCCTGTCGTGCTGTTCTTCGGAGACGATTACCAGTTACCTCCAACTGATAAGAAGGGGGCCATTAACGGATTTCACAAGTTCCACAATAACAAGAGGCCGGAAACGATGACGGCGAGGAGCAAGAACAATCAGATATGCGAGTACGAGGGTTGCCAAATCCTAATCGATATGATGACAGAAGAAGTGTTCATGTTGACAAGGAATTTCAGGACGACAGACAAGGAAGATAGCGACTTGATGAACAGGATGCGAGTGGGGGACCAAACGATGGAGGACGCAGATCGTCTGATCAATTTGCACATCTCCAACTACCCGTCCAGTTTCAGGGAGAAGATAGAAGACGATCCAAAAACGCTGTGGGCCTTTGCGAAGCGGGATGATATGAACAAGAAAAATGTCGATATGCTCGTCAAGACGCAAAAGCGACATGGGGTGCCAATCGCCAGGCTCAGGTGTCGATTCAAGAGCAACATGTCTGGCGACGCAGTCGCTTATCCATCGCATTTCTTCGGCAAGAAGATATTATTCACACTTGACGTGTGTGTTGGCGCACATGTTTGTCTGGAGACAGCTAATATCGATCCAAACTCAGGCTTGTTTGTTGGGGCAATCGGGAAAGTGATTGACATCGTCTACGACAAGTCGGTAGGGCCGAACGGAGACGTTGATGAGCGCCTTCCAAATTATATCGTTGTGGATTTTCCTTCCTTTAAACCGCCGCCAGGCATTGAACCTTGGGACAGGAAAAATCCAACGGTGAGTAAAGATTCGTACGACCGAGAATTTGTGACATCACCACTAACAATGTACATGTGAACTCCTTCCTTATTCTACACAGCACGTGCCCATACCGCCCTATACTCACATATGCGGCAAGGGTTGTTGCATCGCAACTTTCATGCCACTGCAGATCGCATACGCGGTCACGATTCACCGATGTCAGGGGCTGGAGGCCGGATTTGACGAAGGAGATCGCTGGACTCGCATGGTGATTGATCCGTCGGACACAAAATGGGAAATTAGCCAAAACCTTGGAACCATGTATTGCTCGAATAGCAGAGGCAAAACATTCGGCTCGAAAGACGAAATGTACCCGCAGGACAGTGCAATATATTGGACGGGGTGCAACATCTCCATGGAAAGAATACAAAATTGCAAGAGAAAGCAAGATGGTCAGCCTTGCGAATCATTCAAGAAGCGGGCGAGGTGGGTGACCCACCTGGAGGAGAAGGCGGAGAAGACTAAGACGAATTACAGCAAGAGAAAGATGGATGAAATCACAAAGACGACGTATGCGGCGGCAATGAGTGGAGATCTGATCCAGGATAGAAATGACCTCACGAGACGGATTACTGATATCATCACCAATCCGAACCAGAAGTGGAAGAAGGCAAAGGTGGATTATGAAATACCGCGCGACTATTTCTCCTAATTCAAATCCACTATGCGCTGGAGTATGATGAATAACTTATGGTAGTATATTTATGCTGCAGTAGACGGGAGATTATTAGAATGGAGTGGCACTCTGTTCTACTTTCAGCAGTGGGGAGTCAGAAGGGAAGCAACTTGGGGGTGAAAACTGAAAACTGACATTTGGATCATTTATGCGAGAAATATTACATGCTAAATCCACCATTTTACCGTATTCTGTCTTGTAATAGGGCCATCTAGCCAAAAAAGCTTTCTCACATTTGCTACTTAAGCCAGGTACTTCTCGCTTTCTACGTAGGAACAAATACAAATCCTACGCCGGTATGCTCTACAGGGCTTCTACGTGTCCTCCAGGTAAATGATACAGCTAAATCCCCAACATATTGATTCCTACGTTGGCTCTACAGGGATTTTTTGACAGGATTTGACAGGATTTACCACCTATAAGAGGTGGCATACTGGTACAAAATCCTCGTAGAAGCTGCTCACTGTAGGAATTCAAATGTACCTGTAGGAATTAAAAAATCGATGAAACGGGCCGGAGGGCCTGTTTTTTTGTTTTCCCGCCAATATTTTGGTAGTGACTTTAGTTAGAGAGGTGAAAATCGAGTTTCAGGGAAGTACTTTATAGGCTAGTCCAGAGATACTATCCTTTAGGTGACTATTATGTGAGTATATACTGAAGTGGATAGGTGGCGAAAGCGTTTATTTTCGTCGAGATATGCATATCAAGATGCTCTATATTTTTTACTAGGTTTGTGATGGCTGATGGCTGATGGCCTCCGTCCCGTTTCATCGATTTTTTTTTCTACGTGGATTTGTACTGAGAAATATAGCATTCGGTAGAG
>ENA-UOYH01000570-UOYH01000570.1-marine-metagenome-genome-assembly--contig:-NODE-570-length-12538-cov-5.316668_pt1 | contig 12538 bp, 5 predicted proteins | sample MGYA00238175_ERZ767261 | MGnify/ENA primary metagenome ERZ767261 (study PRJEB28946, sample SAMN06267185) | marine metagenome | isolation source: Columbia River Estuary | place: USA:Columbia River Estuary...
GACTAGATTACTAATTAGGTCTCCGAGTCCTAATTAGTATCGATGTTACGAAATCCAAATAATGTAAATAAATATGGACTTTAAATCACCTAAAAGTACTAATTAGTACTCAGTTACAAATTAATTCCTTTCAGTGAAAAAGTACTATTTAGCACTTTTCCAGAGCACTACTAGCACTGCACGGACCTTATCTACACATGTAGGGTGTAAAAATCCCGATAAAAAACAAGCTAGTAAAAAGGGCAATAGAGCCACTATTGCACTAAAAATCGCTATTTTCAATATTACTAATTAGTACTCCCCTAAAACGTGTTGTTGACCTCCAAAATATGCTTCCCATAACATTCTGTGCACAAGGGAATCTTCTTATTACACTTGCAATAAGTTCTGATCTTTCTTTTGCAGCCATGGCACTTCGTCTTTGCATATCGAGCCTCTATCTTACTCCACGCATTTGTCGCCGTTTTCCAAATTCCAGTGTTAGGCGGGCGAGTGCAGAGCTCATGCTCCACTAGATCTGAAGCCCTTGAGCGCCTTTTCTTCCTCATTGGCAATCCATTTAACATACCCATCATCCATGATTTTGTTGTTTAGCATTTTCATCGCCAATGCCCTCCGAAATTCGAGCTGCGGAGTGGCGTTCTCCTTCGTCGCACGCGCCCGGCACATAACCGCATTTGCCTCCGCCACCGAACAAATGAAAGTAAATTGTCTGGTTGGCAAGTAAATTGTCTGGTTGGCCATGGAGACCGAATTGGAACCCTCGAACTCCGAGGGAAACGCCCAATCCTCCCCCCAGCACCCTTTGGGCGATCTTTCCCTTCCTGTAGCGTGATGCGCCACATTATTGCCTCCCCATCATCGCCATCGGCAATTTAATGGTACTCGTTGCCGGGGGGATGTGGCTTCCGGGGTACCGACATGAACCCCAGGCAAAACTTGATGAGCCAACTGTTCATGCTCTCGTCGAGGCAGCTGAGCCAGGAGGGGGCATATTCATTGGCATAATGATCGTTGAAGGCGTCGATCATTTGCCTCACCTCGTGGAATCGATCCACAAAGGCAGGGGGAGGGCGGTCCGTGTACCGGATACAGGAAGTGATCTCGTTGAATCGACGAAGGCTCATGAATTCCGTCAGTCGGAATGGCGCCCCGCCGCCCATCGACACCGGCTTAGACGACCACCACATCCGACGGTCGGAAACCCCCTCGAAACATGCCATGTAGAAGTGACATCCGAGGTAGCGGTAAAACTCGGAGAGGGTGAGTTTGTTCCCACTGGTTATTTGTTTGTTGGTTGTGGGAATAAGCACCTCCTTCACCCACTGTTCAGGGAAGCACATCCTGAACAGCGCCAGCTCCTCCATGTCGCGGATCTTATTCCACGAGTTATTTTTCCAACTCCCCTTCACATTAGAAACGTTAGCATCAGCTCGTCTGGGGCAGACGTTGGGAGTAACCCAATCCCCCACTTGTGATGTTGGCGCTGCTTCCGGCTGAGCATTTTCGGGCGCAGGCTCATTATCGTCATCAACTTCAATCCCCTGCTGCCTCAACTCAGCAACTTCCAGCGCACGATCATTCAACGTTGAGTCAACATTTGCTGTTGAAGTTTGGAGCGCTGTGGCAGCCGCCGCGGCCGCCTGCGCTTGCGATGGAGTGGCGCGTGTCTCCTGGTTCGCGACGGGAGATGCTTCGTCCGGAAAGGGGGTTGAAGCAGCCTCATCAACTTTGAAGTTGTTGACGCTAATCACAAAAATTGTTCCGTCGTCGATCTCCGGAATACGACACTCGTAGCAAATCTGCTGCTTCCTGTTGACGCAGTGCGTCGCCTTCACCGTAACCAACACCCCCGACAGGCGGAGTGTTCCGTGTTCATTGGGCCACCTCTCCCTGATCTTGGCAGAGGGGTGGAAGAAGCGTGCCTTGGCTGAGCCTACGGCACCGATGCCGCCGGCCTTGCGTTTCATCGTGTCAACAATTTAATCGCTCGGCGTTGGTACACCGGCTACGTATTCCTACGTAGGTAAAACGGCGATGGGGGGAGTTTGATCAAAAAACGATCAAAAAACTATTTATGATGCAACCAAAATGGCTAATAGTGGTTGCCCGGAATTTGAGGTGGGGCCGCCAAGTTGAAAACACCTGCGAGCAACACAACCACAGGTTGCCCCGACATAGGGGAATCTACTGTTAAGTAGTTTTTACTATTAGAAGGATGTTAAGCATACTTTTGCCTCTGAGACTAGAGTACTAATTAGGTCTCCGAGTACTAATTAGTATCGATGTTACGAAATCCAATTATGGCTCGAACGGGCGAGGGCCGGAACTGAGCACCGAAAGTGTAACTATAAAACCAGCTGTGCTGGAAATCCAAAAAATCAAAAATTGGGGGTGTCGAGAGTGCCTTTTGCACTTAGACTGTAAGGGGGCTAGATGGCGATGCCAAATAGGCGCAGAGGCGCTCGTCGTGAGAGTCATCAACGTATTCAGTGTGAGATTGGCTGTAGTGGATGCTGTATTCTGGGAGGTCTGTCGTAGGGACCTTGTTAGTGAAGAGATGTGAAAACTTTCCCAGGGCAGTCCACATAGGTTCAGGTATGCGGTCTAACGACTTCCTGTTATTGACAATAGCGAAGTCAAAGGGGCCTGATATGAAGGTATCGGAGTTCGTGAGTCGGACCCATTGGCGGAATGGCCGGAGACCTTCGGCGACTGCATAGGCAGGAGACTGCTTAGACGGGCGGAGTAAATGGGTTGATCGCTTGCGATGAGGATTAGGGGCTTCAGAAGTAGGATGATACTCAATCCAATAACGTTGGTTGAAGGCGTGGAAGTACTTGTCATTAGGGTGACAGGTGTAGAAGTTAACTAGGAACCGGCCGTCTTGCAAGGCAGATGGATGTTCACGCATAGTCGCAGATAAATCAACTTGAACGAGGTGCCATTCACTGACTGAGGAGCCAGGGATCTTGTGTGCAATGAAGAACAGCTTGTCAGTGCTAGCCAGTAGCTTGGCGGTAAGGTCACTCAAGGTGGGAAGGACTGGCGCCAAAGGCGCCGCAGTGGGTGCTGAAATTTGTTGAGGAGTAGGCTCGGCAGAGGCGTTAGTAGCAAAGACGTCAAGTTCGATACACAGGGACTCGTTCGCGGCTAAGGCTTCCTCCTCGCCACTGTACCATTCGAACATTTCGGAATTAAGTTCGGAAAGTGATGGGAAGTGAATGGTGTTGCTTTCGCTAGATGCGAGGTGTACACACACGAAGTTGAAAGGCTGGGTAGGCTTGAAGCCTTTGATGCCAGCGTTGCTGTAAGGGTTGGGCCTAATGGGCATGTGCAATTGGCCATAGCGGTTGTCGGCGCCGTCAAGTGGTATAAAAGGTAGTAGCTCACGAGGGTAAGGTGACAAATGTGCGGCATGGCGCTTGCCAGGTTTCGCGGAGTCGCGATGAGCTAGTTTGTAGGAGCTGCCTGGGAGTTTCTCGACTATCTTCCACGGGCCAGTAAAGCCTTCCATCAGTTTGCCAACTAAGCCACGTTTCTTGTCAGATTTAACAGACCTCTTAGCGTAGACCATATCACCCATATTGTAGACACGAGGGTCGGGGCGACGTGAGTTGATGTATTCGCGGTGATAGGACCGGTGATGATGGATGAGTTCGCGTGCCACATCGCGGCAACATGACAAGAGTCGTGCCTGATCGGAGGCGAAAGAGTTGACTTTGGCAGGGTTAGACGTAAGTACGTGATGCATGTCGGCAGAAAAGTCAATAGGAAATTGAAATTCGCGCCCAACGACAAGCAAGCTACGTGAAATGTCAGTGCCAACCACTGGGGCAGAGTTCCAGGCGTATAGGGCCATGAGGATGCCCTCAAGGGCGACTCTGTTAGTCCCACGCTCATTGCAGAAGATCGTCAAGGACGAGTTGAGGAAGCGATTGATGCGCTCTACTATCATGCCGTCATGATTTTCTCCTGATAAGACGTGAATGTTAATGTTGAGCAAGGTGGCTGTTTCCGCGAAGACGCTAAGAAAGGAGCTCGCTTTATCCACGACTATTGTGTGAGAAAAGCCAAAGCGGAGCCAAATTTTCATGAGTGCGGCAGCAAATGCCGCAGCGGTTTGCTCAGAGGTTGGCTCGCAGATGCCGAAAGAGGTCATGCCGCAAGCAGCGATGAGATAGTGTTTAGTACCATCAAAATTGAGGTCGGCTCCTGCAGAGTAGATGTCCACAAAGAGCACTCGCATAGGTGCGTCAATGGGGAAGCCATAGACGAGATCAGATGATCGAGTCTGAGTGATGTTGGAAAGAGAGCATCCTGGGCAAGCTTTGCAGAGACGCTTGACGTATGAGTAAAGACCAGGCCAAAAGTAACGCTGGCGGATGCGGTGATAGGTGCGATACGCGTCTAGATGGCCACCAATTGGATTTGCGTGAAATGCAATAAATACAATGTTCTGTAGGGAGGCTGGGACAATGCGTAGGTTGATACACTTTGCACTATTGGTAAAGATTTCTCGCATGAACAGTGACCCATCTTGTAGAGTGAAGTGACCATTACGGGCTGGGTGACGGTAGATGTGATGGAGAGAGTCAATAATTTTCTTGTCATTGGCGAGGCCTGGGTTTGTAGCAATTTTGAGTAATTGATTAGTCATGGGATCAAGTTTTAGTGCATCCATCCATACTTTCTTGTCAGGTATTCGAGATCCAATAGCGCCGTTAAGGAATGCAGGCACCATAGTGATGGCTGCAGGCGCATGACTGAGTCGTGGGTCATGGATTTCGAAGTTTTCAGTTCGGATTGAGTCGAGACGGCTGAAGATGGCATCCAAGAACGTGTTGGAGGTACGAACTGGTATACCACCGTCAAGGAGTAGGAAGTTTGCTGGGTGTGAGACGACATAAGTAATGTCGTCGTGCATGCCGAAACATCGCGCTATCTCATAAGGTGAGATAGGGCGGACAAGTGCATGTGAGTCGTCAGTGAACTCAACACCAAAGGTGCAGGCAAAGAGGTTAGAGTTAGGAGAACAAAATGGAGGGCATAGACCGTCAACATCATATACGCCCGCTCCAGCCGAAATGTCGGTGTTGTCCCCATTTCGGTGAAGTTGGTATAGTTTCTTTGAGCGATGTAAATGAGTAGGTGTCGCAGATGCAGTGGCATCAGATGCGGTGCAGCCGCTGGAGCTAAAGTCCGTGTGGTGTCTTGAGAGAGACACAGCGTGATTACGCTTATTGAAAGGAGGATACAGGAAGCTTGCCAAGGCGCGAGGCGCTGAGGCGGGTGGAAAAGCTATCTTGATGGGTTTTGTAACACTTGCACATCCCTTGTGAACACCTACGAAAATTGTCGAGTGATCAGCAAGTGAATCGCCGAGGTCCGGGAAGTACACCTGAGTGGTAGAAACAACCCAGCCAGTGCGTGAAACAGCACGGCGAAAGCCGTGGGCGAGAGCCATGTCGCAATCGGGGTGAATGAAAACCCAAAAGACTTGGAGGCCTCGTTTGCTGCGAAGAGCGCGGACAATAGCCGACTGAACGCTCCAAAAGGTGTGCTCAGTCTTATGCTCCCGGAAACGGTGAGCGTGGATAAAGTATCCATGTATAGTGCTAGAGTGGGTGGATGAATGAATCCCCTTGAGGAGTTCATCTGCTGAGTTCGAAATTGAAGGGCAGCTGGTGAATTGCTTGAAGAGAGCGCGCCCGGAGGGGCGTGTGTCAGCCGCTAAGACAATGTCGAAGGGCGTGCGATGGTTGAGTGGGAGGAAATGCCCGCTGTTGAATCCATACACTGCGAAGCTGTAAGAAATGAGTTCAGTAGACATAACAGTAATGTGATGTTGGTGAAAAGGCTTGTGGGTGATCCGGTCCCATTCCTCGTCTTGAAGGAAGTCAACAAGAACCGGTACTGTTTGTAGGCAGTAGTGGTGACCACCAGAGTTCTCAGTGTACATGGAGGCTAGGATTGGTGTCACCGCTAAGTCCTGGATAGTAGGAAGCGCTAGGGCGCATGCAATAGTTGGCTCGTCAGGGAGGCGGCTTCGCACACGAGGTGCGCGGAAACCAGGCATGTTTTCAGGAAGCATGGAACCTGAAGGGGGCTCATGATTGCGACGGAAAGTACCTGTCAACTTCATGTACTCAAGGGAGAGGGGGTCAAAGCACATGTCAGCTTTAAGCCGAGACCAGTAGTCAGGGACAATCATTTCAGTGCCTGGCCGATGATAGAGGTCCATTGCCCAAAGTTGGAAACGCATTTGCAGCCGGAGGATGACAGGGTTAGGCCCGTCGTAGCTTAAGATGAAACGTAGAGCGTAACAGTCAGTGAGGGCTGTGAATCTGCTGCCCCATAATTTGTGTCTGCATTTGCCAATGGCCCAATCCAGGGCAAAGGCTTCGCCCAAGTGCGAGTGAAGACAAGATTCGCGGCCTCGGGTAGTCCTCGAGCCGAAACCAGTTGAGCGAAGGCGCAAAGTTGATTTTGGGAGGAGAAATTGGCACTCGCCTCCTGCCATCTCGTCGCGCATAGCAGCCATAGAGGGTGCGTGATCGCTGTCGGGCTGACAAATGTCGTAGCCGAAGCCTATCTTGGAAAAGTCAGTGAGAAGATAGGTTCTCTTCGAGTGGTCGAACCTAGCGATGCAAGGGTCACTGCATAGTGCAGCGATCAAATCGCTGCGCGCGTGCATGGCTTCTGGACCAAGCCTGTCAGAGATGACAGTGTCCATGTCGACTTTGTTAATGACCTGACGAAGTGGCGCGACGCGCTGCTCAAAGTAGGGAATGTAAATTGAGTAAAAGATGAGATAGCCGATAAAAGATGCGACGTCACGAGCTGTTACAAATGCAGGCCAGTGATCCAATAGTGCACGCTTGGACATGGCCGGGCGATTGCCGTTAGAGCAAACATCATGGCCAACAAATTCCATACGCTCGGGGCAGAAAAAACTTTTCTTGAGAGAGAGTGACAAATTCTGAGAGAGGCAGACGTCAAGTTGGCATGTGAAGTATTTGATGAACTCTTCCCATGTCTTGGCCCAGCTGAGGACGTCATCAACAATAATCTTGGTGTTTAGTGTCTCATCGATAACAAGGTCCCGCTCAAGAGCGAGAGCTTTCCAAGTACCATCCATGTCGTGGATGAAGACAATAAAGATGGTTGGACCACCGACAGGGCCGAAGGGCATAACTGAGTAGGTATATTTAGAACAGTTCGGTCCTGCGAAGGCTAGTTTGGGTTGGGTTTCAGGTGAGACTCGAATTTGGTTGTAACCAGAGACTGCGTCGGTAAGCCAACGAAATTTGGATTCGCCGAAGGAGTATCCAACTGCGGAGTCGCAGCGTGGGATTGGCATGGCGATGATTTTAGTGACGGAGTTGAGAGGAATGTAGTTAACGCAGAAGCGCCAGACAAAGTTGTCAATGTTAGTCACATTCTCCTGATGCGGCTTAGGAGCCAGTAGCGGCTTCGAGAGCCATGCACTGTCGTGAATTTGTTTCACGTGACCGAGTTCGACGAGCTTAGCAATGGCTTTCTCAATAATAGGCTGCTCTCGTGGACCAAACGTCGGGTTCTTGCAGGCAATAGGCCGTGCGTTACCAGTGTCGATTTCACACTCGTAGTCCTTGACGGGAAGTGGGACACCCTCTTTACAGAAGACACGCCAATACTTCTTGATAAGATTAGTAAGTTCAAGTTGGCGAGGGGGCGTGAGGTGGGCAACATCAAGATGTTCACGAAGCATGCTACCGTGTACGGACTCATCGTATTCGACGCCGAAGTTTGGGTCGATATCAGTCAAGGGAGGGGCAGGGTGACGGCGTTTGCGTATAAGGCGTCCAGCTTTGACTTCTGGGAGCATAGATTCCCAGTCATCTTGAGGGTGTGGATGACCTCTGTCATGAAACAGGGGGCTAACATAGTTGTTTGGCCTCTTCTTAGATTTAGACTTGCGATGCTTAGGGGCAAGACGAACTGGAGGCAAGGTAGAAGAGGGTCGCTTGAGAGCTTGCTTGGGAGCATAAGAAGAAAGTTTCAAGCATGAGGCCAAAGGTTGCTTGAGGGCAGACCTGGCCGGGTTAGTAGAATCCATAGAGGATTGAGGCAAAGAAGTAGTAATAGTACTAGATGGAAGCCCAGATGTGGGTAGTTGAGCTGTTCTGAGAAATTTAGTAGAATTATTGCTCGATGCAAGGTGGCTTAAACAAAGTGTCAGGGCGGCATACAGGGATGGAATGATTAATCATCGACACGTCTGTCTTTGTTACTCACTCCTCCCCAGAGTCAGATGTGCTATCGAAAAGAGTTCCGTCGTCAGAGCTAGCCGCGTCGCCATTCGTGTGGACGGCCGCTCCGGGTACGATCAGTTGTCCATGAGTCGATCCGGGGCCGCCGACAGCTTGAGAGGGGCTGTCAGACATGAAAGAGACCGCAGTCGCAGCTCCATCAGCCGCGACTGGGGTTGCGCTGTTATAGAATTCACACCCTGGACGATGCACAGAGGGTGCGGGGTGGTTTGCAGGTGCAAAACGACCTTGTAGAGTAAGGTCGTTGGGTTTGTGCGCAGGGCCAAGGGGTAGGGAGGCAGGAACAGTGTCATAGTGCTGAATCACGGCCTTCGCGTGATGGAGCCAGGGGCTGGTTGGGTTATGGACGGCCATAACGTTGGCAAGTCCTGAGAGCACAGGCAGCATATCCCTGAAATACTTGCGTCTAGTACGCACAAGAGGGCTGATAGATGCTCGCTTGGGGCGGTGGTAGGACAACGGGAATCCAGGGTGATCCTGAAGGTTAGCCATAAGCCTGTTAGTCCCATAGTCGATGGATGCGCCAAGTTTCTTCATCCAAGCGTTGCTGAGGATGAAATTGATGGAGACAGCGTTGCCTAGTGCAACAGTAACGCCGAGGCGGTTGCCATTACGATCGCGGAAAGGCGTCTTGAGGCGCACGGCGACGGGTAGCTCAGTTGAGGTAACGCCTGAGGTGTCTTCAGAGACAATGCCGGTCATGCGAATGGAGGAGTAGTTGCCCTCACTAGCGCAAAAGATTTGATCAACGCACTCAGGGTGCATGAATAGGATGCCATCGAAGTAGGTCAAGAGACCTACGTTGGCGCCAGCGCCACTATCGACACAGGCCGTGAGGGTAGGGTTGGTAGGCCCTGCATGAGGTCCGAGGGTGAGGGCAATGTGAGGGAGATCGCCGTCCAAGGGAACTGGAAGGGGAGGCTTGATACCCTGCTGGAATACCATGATGCAGGTGTAGTGAAAGACTTCGCTGTCATCATTGCTCCCACGGCTATAAGCAGAGTACTTCTCTTCCTCCATGTCGCGGAGGTCCTTGGAAACATCCTTGAATTCCATGACATGGCTCTTTTTGCTAATCACAGAGGCAACAATGGCAACCTTTTGCCGCTTAGAGCAGCGATCCCAAGATGGGATAGGTAGGCTTTTCTTGCTGCGAGACTTGGCTTTGCGCTGAGTGCGCAGGATCTTGACGTTTTGCTCAGCTCGTGCAATGGCTTCAGGGAGGTGAGCAAAGGGGCAAGTCCGTTTCCCTGTTCTACTAGTGAACGGATGGTTGGTAGAGCCGCAGGCAAGGCACATGCCCCACTCCCAATTGAAGGGGCCAGGGAATGTGTTGAGGGCGATAGTATTCTCAGCTTGAGAGGCTAAGACGTCAGTAGTGGCTCCGGCAAGGTTAGGGATTGCCGAGCCGGTGCTGATGGTGGACCCGCTAGTGCTGCCGTGAGTGCCTGGATTGGCGGCAAGGCCTGGGATGGCAAGTAGGCCAGATGCTGAAGCGTGTTCGACCATCATCCTCATGTGGTTGTTGACATGAGTTTCGGCATCAGTGGCTAAGATCTTGAGTGCCTTGAGGGCACGCATTTGTGCGTATTGGTTCCGAGGGCGATTCGCGCGGGCATCCTTGTAGGTCGTCTGAAGTTGGGCACGGATGCTAGTTTCCATATGCTCGACTGCAAAGAGACAAATGTCCTGATCAAGCTCGCCGGTGACGCACTGGAGGGCGTTCAGAATGTTGGTAAAGTAGGCATGAATGGTCAGAGTGACCTTGTTACCCATTGAGTCGGTGACAACTTGAGCCACACGAGTGAGTGCATCAGAAGGGTTCTGGGTGATCCCCGGGCAAAGGGCCTCGAATAGTTCATCTTTGAGGTAAGTGTTGAACTTGCCAAGGATGTTGTTCCGTAGCAGAGTATCCTTGGTGTCATAGTTGATGGTAGTATCGATTTGGCCATAGCCGGGAGTCTCCAAGTCGCCAATGACCATCTGGTTAGTCATGGCGCGAATGATGTCGAAGTCAGCCTTGGGGATGGACGTAATGTCATTGTCACCGATGAAAGTAGTAGTGGTCTTCTCGTTCCCACCACCATCCTTGAATTTATGGGTGCCTTGAGGTAGTTCGATGTGTGTAGACACTCGCATGATAATACTGCAATCTTCAAGATCATCCTTAAAGTCGATTTTGGCGTCGACAAGGGCGTAGCAGACGCTAGGTGGGCGGAGAGTGCTGATGACTTGGTTGGTGAGCAGGTTGCCGAGGGGCTTGAGGTTGCCATCAGTGCCAAGAGCATCATCGATCAAGGCCCCAGTGTTGTCGTAGTAGCCTCGAACAGTCCAGTGACTGGGGTCGAAGACCTGCTCATCGTAGATCCGGAAGATCTCGGCCATTGTGAGAGATGAGATCGAGGTGAGGTTAAGGATTTCCGCGAGGCAGGCAATCCTTTGAGCGTAGGGCACTCCCGTGCCCTCATGCTCGATCTTGGCTGAGGTCCGGTAGAACAAGAGGGCGCGCTCGTCCTCGGTCTCCGTCCCGTCGAGAGGGGCGGGGAGGAAAACCTTCTTGTAGCCGAGGCGAGTCTCGACCTGCTTCAAAGTTTCCACGGTAGTGGCCATGCCCAAGGCGAGGCCGGGGACAGGTTTGCGCTGGGCTGTAAACTTGGTTCGAGCCATAGTGAAATGAGTTCAGAGGATCAAAGGGAATGGCGGCTTGAGAGCAGCTTGAGGGTCGAAAGTCGGAGAGACGGTCGTTGCGAGGGCAGCGCTTGGGATCAGATGGATGGGCGTTGCGAGGGCAGCGTCTTGGGGTCCGTAAGATGGGCAATGCGAAAGCAATGTCTTGGGATCCGAGAGGTGGGCACTGCGAGAGCAATGTCGTGGGATCGTGGTTGGGCAATGCGAGAGCAATGCTTGACGGATCGAGAGATGGGCAATGCGAGAGCAATGCTTGACGGAGGCTTCGGGGTAAAGGTCGAAGGCAAGGGCGTCGTCGTAGATTTCGAAGAGCAGCGATGGCCGTCGGGTTGCGGGCGTCGCTGGAGAGAGACCGTCTGGTCGGTTTAAGAATTGATTAGCACGGCGGAGGCAGGGCTGAGGGCGTGCGATAGACGTCACGATGGAGCACCACTTAAACGGAAGAGACTGGTTTTCCGGGATGGAAAAGGAAGGGAAAAGCTAGGAGCTAAAGTGGCATGCAAATGGCCATGAGCTCGGCGAATAATCAGCTTTAGTTTAGATTGTGAGCGAGGCAGAACTTGGCCATCAGCTAAAATGAGAAGGGTGTCACGTGCGTCGTCGACGTAGCTTCCAGAAGTGGATTCTACGTAGGAACTGGTATCTTTTCCTACGTAAGATCCATCGCTAGAAGCTCGCCAATCAGAGCTACGAAAAGGTATCCGAGTAGCGTAAGGGCGGTGGCTGCCAGGAGTAGCGGAGTTGGTATTGATAATGGCGGCGGTATTGGCGATGGTATTGGCGATGCGGTAGACAATGATAGTATGGTGGACAATGAAGAGGAGGACGACAAAGCAACAAAAACAAAAGTTATTGTCAACAAGAGGAAGCGGAGGAGCTATCAGGAGAGGGCAACCAAGAATATTCTTCAGGACGTTTCGTACATTCCCGACGCGGAGCGCAATGAGCTCCACGTAGAAATCTACAAATAGCTCTCGTGGCTGCATTCCAAGCTAGCGGACCTGAGCGAAACGGCGTGTGCGGCCACAATGCTGGCAACGGTGGCCAACATCATGAATAATAATGATAGTGACGACAATGACGAAAACAAAAATCCTAAAATGGCAGCGGAGAACAAGAAGGTTGAATTTGCGCAGCAGCTCAAGGATAAGAAGGGCGTGGATGTGGCAGAGCTGAAAGGCGTGTTGGAAAAGTTGAAATTATTCTTTGCGATCCTTCCGAATATCGAGTCGGACATGACGGCGGCAGCAAACGAAGCAACAACAGCATCTACATCTACATCCGCAGCTAATGACAACGATGAGGTGAAAGAAGCACAAGGGCAGGGAGCGGCGATTCCAACACTGCCGGCAATGCCAATACCTCAAAAGGGAGCGCCCTTCCTCGAAGAAGCTCTCTCCTCCGCCCTCAAAGAGCTTGTCCTCTCCAGGGAGGTGGCGGGCAAGCACATACGACGCAGCCGGAAGAGGACCATCAAGAAAATCAATAATCCAAGACGCATGCACGATAAGTCTGCCAAGGATTGGGATACCATG
>ENA-UOYH01000578-UOYH01000578.1-marine-metagenome-genome-assembly--contig:-NODE-578-length-12474-cov-2.370332_pt1 | contig 12474 bp, 12 predicted proteins | sample MGYA00238175_ERZ767261 | MGnify/ENA primary metagenome ERZ767261 (study PRJEB28946, sample SAMN06267185) | marine metagenome | isolation source: Columbia River Estuary | place: USA:Columbia River Estuary...
AAAAACTAAGATCCCGCTTTTAATTCCATTTTTGAATATTGGCGTAGTAATTCAGCTGCGCGTGATTTTTTTGATGCGGAACATAATTTTAATAATTACGATATGGTTTATTTATCTGGAATTACATCGGCAATTACGAACAATAAATCTAATCTGATAAACTCTATAAAAAAGGCATATGATAAAAATGATATAAAGAAAGTTCAACAACTCGAAAAGAAATTACAGGGTATGCTTAAAGAAGTAGAAAAAACTATGAAAGGTTCAGGTTTATCTGCTCCTGCATTCAAAGCTATTTGAATGTCTTCAATCTTTCGAATCCCCCCACCAACAGTAATTGGTACAAATACATCTCTACAGGCTCTCTGAATAATCTCCGTCAAACTATTTCTGTCGTAATAAGCAGCTACTGCATCCATGAAAACAATTTCATCATCATCCTCAACTACCACACAACCTGCAATTCCTGTTTGAGATGCAATTAAACATTTCTTACCTATAACAGTATCATGTCCAATTTGAATTTGATTATCCAATTTAGAACCCTGTCCAATGGTTGTATCTGCTGTTACGCCTCTATCTATGGTACAGCCAGAACCTATATGAACGTCATCTTCAATAACTACCCGACCACACGAAAGTAATTGATCATAGCCTTCTGGACGATTTTTGTAATAAAAAGCATCTCCACCTAAAACTGTTCCTGAGCCAATCACTACATTATCGCCTACAATAGCATCAGAAACTATTGTAACATTAGCGTGAATCAAACAATTTTTACCAATCTGGACGTTGGGGCCGATATAAACATTTGGTTGAATATGAGTATCATCACCTATTTTAGCTGATGGATCAATACTTACTGAGGAACGCATAAAAGGTTTGAAATGAGAAGTGAGTACGTTAAAGTCGCGGAATGGATCGTCGCTAATCAAAAGCGCTTTTCCTTCTGGGCAATCAACCTTTTTATTAATCAAGACGACCGTAGCGTTAGAATTTAGTGCTTTGTCGTAATACTTAGGGTGATCAACAAAAACAATATCACCAGCGGTCACCACATGAATTTCGTTGATCCCTAAAACAGGAAAATCGTCAGCACCTACATAATTACAATTTAAGAGTGAAGCGATGTGTCTTAAGGTCTGCGGTACGGGAAATTTCATAGAAATTTACTCTTTAACTCGTTCTTTGTAAGTGCCTTTAGCAGTTTCGATTTTGATCTTATCGCCTTCGTTTATGAATAATGGGACGTTTATAGTTGCGCCAGTTTCAACTGTAGCAGGTTTAGTAGCGTTTGTTGCTGTATTGCCTTTGACTCCTGGTTCAGTAGAAGTTACTTCAAGTATAACACTCGCAGGCATATCAACAGAAAGTGGCATATCATCTTCAGAATTAATAATAACAGTTACAACCTCCCCTTCTTTTAAAAGCCCGGGGTTATCTATAGTATTAACGTTTAATGTAATCTGGTTATAATCTTCAACATTCATGAAATGATACATGTCTCCTTCTGGGTATAGGTATTGAAATTTATGTGTTTCAACACGAACATCCACTATTTTATGTCCTGCAGAAAAAGTATTATCAATAACTTTTCCTGTGGTTACACTTTTAAGTTTTGTTCGTACAAAAGCAGGGCCCTTTCCTGGTTTAACGTGTAAAAATTCAATAATTTTAAAAATATCGTGGTTGTAGCGAATGCATAAACCGTTTCTGATGTCTGATGTGTTTGCCATAATATTAATTTGATTTAAAATAACCCTTCATGATTCCACGGTGCGAATTTTTGATAAATTGTAAAATTTCGTCCCGCTCCGGTGTGGCCTCCATTTCAGCTTCAATAATGGATGAAGCTTGAGTGTTATTATAATTTTTTTGATAGAGCAATCTGTAAATTCCTTGAATTTCTCTAATTTTCTCTGTGCTGTATCCTCTACGGCGCAGTCCAACAGAATTGATCCCAACGTAAGACAAAGGCTCACGTGCCGCCTTAACAAATGGTGGAACATCTTTGCGTACCAACGATCCACCGGTCACAAAAGCGTGGTTTCCAATAGAACAAAACTGATGAACAGCGACCATACCAGCAAGAATAACGTGAGAACCTACAGTAACATGACCTGCTAAAGTTGAATTATTTGAAAAAATACAATTATCTCCAATAAAACAATCATGAGCAACATGAGAGTAAGCCATTATCAAACAATTTTTACCAATTTTAGTTTTATTTCTGTCGCTAGTTCCTCTATTTATAGTAACACATTCTCTAAGAGTGGTATTATCACCTATTTCAACTGTTGTTTCTTCTCCTTTGAATTTTAAATCTTGAGGAACTGCCGAAATAACAGAACCAGGGAAGATTGAAACATTTTTTCCAATTCGAGCGCCGCTCATAATTGTTACATTAGATCCTATCCAAGTACCATCACCAATAATAACATTTTTATCAATTGAACTAAACGGTTCAACAACAACGTTTTTAGCAATTTTAGCTCCGGGATGTATATGTGAAAGTGGTTGGTACATTAAGATTTTGTTTTTCTAATTATTTTTGCTAATAATTCGGCCTCACTAGTTAATTTACCATCAACAAATGCTTGACCTTTCATATGAACTATTCCTCTTCTTAGAGGAGATAATAGTTCTAATTTAAAAATCAAAGTATCACCAGGGACAACTGGGTATTTAAATTTCGCATTGTCTATTTTAGCAAAAAAAGTTAAATAATTTTCTGGATCTGGAACAGTATTTAAAATTAAAACACCACCTGCCTGAGCCATTGCTTCAATTTGCAATACACCAGGGAAAATTGGTTGTTCAGGAAAATGTCCCTGAAAAAAATCTTCATTCATGGTAACATTTTTTAAACCAATAATGTGAGAATCTGAAATTTCAAGAATTTTATCCATAAACAAAAATGGAGGTCTGTGAGGAAGAACTTTCATAATTTGATTAACATCCATCACTGGAGGCTTAGTCAAATCAACTTGTGGAGCTATATTTCTCTTCTCATTTTTAATAATAGAAGATAATTTTTTTCCAAACATTGTATTAACGTAATGTCCTGGTTTATTAGCAATTACTTTTCCTTTTATTCTAGTACCAATTAAAGCTAAATCACCTATAACATCAAGTAGTTTATGTCTGGCGGCTTCATTTGGATAATGTAAAGTCAAATTATCAAGTATTCCATTAGACTTTACAGAAATTTTATCTTTGTTAAATGCTTTTTTTAACTTCTCCATAGTCTGTTCAGATAATTCTTTATCAACATAGACTATAGCGTTATTTAAATCTCCACCTTTAATCAGGCCATTTTCCAGTAGCATTTCTATTTCATGTAAGAAGCTGAATGTTCTAGCTTCTGCAAATTCATCTTTAAATTGTGATAATTTTTTCATTGTAGCATTTTGAGTACCTAAAATCTTTGTACCAAAATCAACCATTGTGGTGACCTCATAATATTTAGATGGAATAATTGTTATATCACTACCACTTTCTTCATCATAATATGAAATTACATCCTTAACTATGTATTCGTTTCTTTCTTTGATTTGTTCTTTAATTCCTGCTTTAATTATAGCCTCAACAAAATATTTAGATGATCCATCCATGATTGGAGGCTCTGAAGAATCAATTTCAATCAATACATTATCAACTTCCATTCCAACAAGAGCTGCTAATACATGTTCTGATGTTTGAATATTCACACCATCTTTTTCAAGAGTTGTCCCTCTTTTAGTACTAACGACATAATTTACATCAGCTTCAATAATTGGTTTGCCAGGAAGATCTGTTCTACAAAAAGCATAACCAAAATCTTCTGCTGCAGGTTTAAAAGTTAAATTAACTTCATTACCTGAATGAATACCAACACCTTTAAGTGAAACAGACTTAGAAATTGTACGTTGTTTACTCATTTTATTTTTTTTTAAAAAGATCATTTAATTTGTTCATGATTTTTGGTAAATTTTTAAAATGAACATATGATTTGTTATAATCAATATAATTGATAGCTGGCATTCCCATTACTGTGGTGTCAGACGGAATACTTCTCATAACACCAGACTGAGCCTGAACCATAACTCTATCTCCAATTTTTATATGACCTGAAATACCCGCTTGGCCACCAATCATACAATTTTTTCCAATAGATGATGATCCAGCAATTCCAACACAAGCTGCTATTACTGTATTTTCACCAATTTCAACATTATGTGCTACTTGAACTAAGTTATCTATTTTTACACCATTTTTTATTACTGTAGAACCTAAAGTAGCTTTGTCAATTGTGCAATTAGCTCCAATTTCAACATTATCTTCAATAATTACGTTCCCATTGTGAACAACCTTTAATTGATTGCCATTTTTATCAAGATTAAATCCAAATCCATCAGATCCTATAACAGTACCTGAATGAATTATACAATTATTTCCTATAACAGAATTATTATATATTCTTACTCCTGGATAAATAATAGTATTTTTTCCAATACTTACATTTTCGCCTAAAAAAACTTGAGAATAAATCTTGGAACCGTCTCCAATAACCGAATCTTTTTCACAAACAGAAAAGGTTCCTATGTAAACATTTTTTCCAATCAAAACACTTAAGTCAATAGAAGATGACTTGTCTATACCTGTTCTACTTAAACTTTGATTTCCAAATAAATCTAATAATTTAGAAAATGCTTCATTTGGATCATTGACTCTTATTAAAGTCTTAGTTAATGGTTGATCCAAAACAAGGTCGTTTTTAACAATAATTACTGAAGATTCAGATGAACTTAAAAACTTATTATATTTAGAATTTCCTAAGAAGGATATTGAACCTTCTTTTCCGTTTTCAATCTTAGCTAGACTGTTAATTAAAACCTGATCATTCCCTTCTACATCTCCGCTAACGATTTCAGCTACTTGATATGCTTTTAACTTCATCGTCGCAAAAGTATGAAAAATCAATTAAATTTGGTTTAATATGATTAAAACAATAAATAAGTATCTTATTTTTGATTATTAAAACAAAAGTATTTTGGAATTAAGTTATGGTTTAAAGGATATTAAAGAAGCGAGTGATTTTATTTTAAAAAATATAAAAAACAAAATATTATTAATCTGTGGAGAAGTTGGTTCTGGAAAAACAACTTTAGTTAAACAAATATGTGAAAAATTAGAAGTCACGGACAACGTTAGCAGCCCTACTTATACCTTGATAAATGAATACAATTCCCATAATGGACTTGTAATTCATATGGATTTATATAGAATTGAAAATAAAGAAGATGTTAACGGCTTAGGACTCTTTGAATATTTTGATAAACATTTTGTAATAATTGAATGGCCAGAAATAATTATAAATGATCTGGATTGTAATCACTCAATTATAAAAATAGAATACTTAAATAAAGATAAACGTAAAATAAATTTGACAAATATTACAATATGAGTTTTTTAAAACGACTATACTTTTTTTTATTCGGCCTTAGTATCGGGATTATTATTTTAATTTTTATTATGAATAAAAAAGACACAAGATTCAATTATTCACCAAACAAAAGAGTTTTAAATGATATTTATAAAAAAAATTGGGTTTTTAAAAATGATAAAAATTCTATTTCAAAGGAAATGTTTTTTTCAGATTTTGATGTTAATTTTTCTAAAAGTAACACTAAAATAGATTCATGTAAAGTATATTACATTGAAAGTGAAACCAAATCATTTAATGTAAAAAACTGTGAGAAAAGTGCGTTTTTTATTTTAAACAAATAATTATTATTAAAATTTAAGGTAAGTTTTTTTAAACATTTTAAAGTTTAAGACCTTAGTAATAAATATACTTTTAAAACTATACGTTGTATTTCGGATCCCATGAAACGACTTCACTTAAATCCATTGCACGAATTCCCATATCAACAGCAAAGGATACATCAGCTCCACTATTTATATTTGATTTAGGATTCGTGTTGTTGATTATTGATTCTCTAAAATCCTCTAAAGCTTGTCGTGTTGGTTCTTTATGTTCAAAGTCAATTGAATTTCCTTTACCCTCTGTCCAACTTTCTGTTGCCCCGGTTACACCATCAACATCTCCCATCACCTTATCGTATTTACCCTCAGGGTATATCCATGCTTTATTAGTATTAATAATAATTGTTGCTTTATCACCCATAACTTTAATTTGATAATCATCTTTTGCATTTGAGGTAAGACAAGTAAAGCTAGCCTTAACTCCATTAGGATAAGTATAAATTAAATGTGTATTGTCATAGGTTTCACGACCATCTTTCCAATAATCAATCCCACCAAAACCTGTAACTTTTATTGGATTAGCTTTTAACAACCAATTACAAAAATCAATTTGATGAGAACTTAATTCTGCAGTAAGTCCGTAAGAATATTCTCGATACATTCTCCAATTAATTTGACGTTCAAATTTAGGATTTGGAACTGGTCTTCTCCAATTTCCATTTCTGTTCCATTGGGATTCAATAGCTATCACTTGACCAATCTCACCTGCTTGAATAATGTCAACTATATGAGAGTACAATCTTGAGCTGTGGTACTGATGACCAGTTTGAAAAATTTTGTTGTAACCGTTTTTAACTTTTTTAATTAAACCTAGCGTATCCTTGTAACCTTTAATCATTGTTTTTTCACAATAAACATGCACTGATGCATCTATTGCGTCACTAGCTATGGAAGCATGAGTGTTTAAGGGGGTACTTATTATAATAGCATCTAAGTCTTGGTTTAAAAGCATTTTCTTATAATTAGAATATAGTTTTGCTTTAGGAGCTAAAAGAGAACTAGCGTTCAGTCGAAATGGAAGAGTATCGCATATTGCTATCAAATTCATTCCTTTAATTTTATTGATAATACCCATTAAACCCTGACCACGAGATCCAGTTCCAATAACTCCAATGTTTAACTTATCAGATGGTGTGTTTTTAAAAACAGAAAACAACTCTGTGTTTGGAACAAATAGTGGAATACTTGTACTTAATATGCCTTTCTTAATAAATGATCTTCTAGATTTCATATTAAACAAATTATTATAATAAAGATCTTCTTTTTCTCTCTTTTAATATTAATTGTAGTTCTCTTCCAGTCTGACCTTGGACAGAAGTATTTTCTTCAGCTCTTCTAATTAGATAAGGCATAAGGTTTTTTACAGAACCAAATGGTAATATTTTAAAAGTATTATAATTATTTGAAGCTAAGTTAAAGGAGATATTATCACTCATTCCGTAAAGTTGACCAAACCAAATGTTATTATCATTAGTGTTTAGTTTATATGTTTTCATCATTTCCATAACTTTAAGAATGGAATCTTCATTGTGTGATGCACAAACAAATGAAATTCTTTTTAAATTCTTAAAAACAAAATCTAAACCAGAGTTAAAATTATTATCAGTGTCCTGTTTAGATTCACAAATTGGCGATTCTATATTCATTGAACTAGCTAGATTTCTTTCTTTTTCCATATAAGCTCCTCTAACAAGTTTTAAACCAAATATCACATCATTGTTTGATTTATTAGAAATCATTTCATCAAGGTAGACTAATCGATCTTTTCTGTACATCTGGACAGTATTATAAACAATTGGAGTATCAACATTATACTTACGCATCATTTTAATTGCCAAATCATCAATTGCGTTCTGAACTTCAACTTCCTCAGCATCAATTAAGATTTTTATATTTTCTTTAAAAGCTTTAGAGCATACCAAATCAAATCTATTAATAACTTTATCCCACAAAGCTTTTTCAGAATCATTTAATTTTTCATGTTTCGATACTTTTTTAAATAAATCAGTACGACCTAAACAAGTGGGTTTAAATACAGCAAAAGGAATTTCTTTTTTATTTTTAACAAACTCTATTATTGATATTTTTTTTCTTAAACAGTCGTCAAATTCTTTTTCAGAATCAAAACCCTCAGTAGAAAAATCTAACACTGAATGAACATTTTTATTAAACATTTTATTAATTACCGGAACACAATCTTCTTCACTAACACCTCCACAAAAGTGATCAAAAACAGTTAATTTAATGATTGGAGTTACAGGAAGATGAAATTTTAAGGCAAACTTTGTTAGTGAAGTTGTCAACTTAACAAAGGTGCTATTGCCAATAATTTTAAATAGCACATAAGCTCTTTTAAGTTCAAAATCAGTTTTCAAAGAAAAAGCCTCTTTAGTATCAGAAAATATATTATTCAAATCATTTAAATTTAAAACTAATTTACATAGTTTTTTTAAAAAAAAAATATGTTATTTTGTATTGTACAAATTTACATGAATAAAGAAATTACATCTGGAAGTTATTCGATTTTGTTTAAACAAAATGGATTTGATCGTTTAACAAATTATTTAAATAGTAAAAATTATTCTAAAATTTTTATTCACATTGACAATAACACAAAGAAATTTTGCCTTGATGTATTTCTAGCTAAAATTACTCTTGAAAAATACGATTTAATCGAATCATGTGACGGAGAAGAAAACAAAAACATTAACTCATGTTTAAAACTTTGGGAAATCATTTCTAACAAAGGAGGAGACAGAAATAGTTTGATTATAAATCTTGGTGGTGGTGTAGTGACTGATATGGGAGGATTTATAGCAAGCACCTATAAAAGAGGAATAGATTACATAAATGTACCCACTACCCTGCTGTCTATGGTTGACGCCTCAATTGGTGGAAAAACTGGAATTGATTTTGGGATTCTTAAAAATCAAATTGGCACTTTTCATGATCCTCAAATGGTTATTATTGAGTCTGATTTTTTGAAAACTTTAAAAACAAATCAAATTTCAAGCGGATATGCTGAAATTTTTAAACACTCTTTAATTTACGATTTAAAAACTTTTAATCACTTAATCAAAAATGATAAAATCAATTATGATTTAAACATTATATACGATTCCATTAATATTAAAAACAGTATTGTATTAATTGACAAAAAAGAAAAGAAAGAAAGAAAATCCTTAAATTACGGACATACTCTAGGTCATGCTATTGAATCTTATTTTTTAAATACTGAAAAAAAACTCTTGCATGGTGAAGCTATCGCTATAGGTATAATTCTTGCTAGTTTTATTTCAAATAAATTGTTTAAATTTTCAATTAGTCATGTTAATTCAATCAAAAAACATGTTGATTCAATTTACAAGAAAATTGAAATAAACGAAAATCAAATTGAAAGTATAATTGATCTTTTAATACATGATAAAAAAAATAGTCATGGAAAAATAAATTTTGTTTTACTAGAGGATGTTGCAAAACCTATCTATGACGTTCAAGTAAATAAAAGCTTAATTAAAGAATCTTTCAAATATTATTTAAGCTGAGTTTCTACTCGCATTAATATTTCCAAATAATGATCTTGTAACCATCTTTTCAAACAGGGCTAAATCTTTTTTTGAATGTTTCCCGTTTTCAATATCTTTAATCTTTTTCAAAGCATATTGTTGAATTGTAATAAGAGGTAAAACAATTTTTTCTCTTGTTTGAATTGAAGCTTTATTAGCAGGTTCGTTTTGCATTAAACTATCAAAACCAGATAGTCTTAAAATTAATTTTTTTGTCAACTTATATTCATTATAAATTAATAACCAAAACTCTCCATATTGCGGATCATTTTTCATGTAAGCAGTTAACTTAAAGAATGATTTTGTTAAACTCATCATACTATTGGAAATTAAAGTTCTAAAAAAAGGTGAATTCTTGTAAAGGTTTTTTACTTTTGAAAATTCTTTCCTATCACTGTAATATTTTAATGCAGTACCAACTCCATAAAAACCAGGAACATTTTGCTTTAATTGACTCCAACTACCAACAAATGGTATAGCCCTCAAAGAAGAAAAATCAAATTTAGAATCTACATTACCTCGTTTTGAAGGTCTACTGCCTATATTTGTTTTTGCATAATACTTTATTGTACTAACATGTTCTAAATAAGGAACGAACATAGGATGATCTTTAAAGTCCGAATAAGCTTTATAGCTTATATTAGCCAGCTTATCTAATATAACCTTATCATCTTTAGTATTAGTTTGATTTACATCTTTTAAAACTCTATTTTGGATTCCAGAGCTTAATAATTGTTCTAAATTATATTGACAAGATTGAACAGTACCAAAATTTGAACTAATAGTTTGACCTTGAACTGTAAGTTGAATTTCATCAGATTCAACAAAATCGCCCATAGAAGAATAAAATTGATGGGTGTTACCACCCCCTCTTGCCGGTGGACCTCCTCTACCATCAAAGAAAATTACTTTTATTCCGTATTTCCTTGAAATAGATGTAAGAGCTTCTTTTGCTTTCAAAATACTCCAGTTAGCCATTAAGTAGCCACCATCTTTAGTTCCATCAGAAAATCCTAACATTATAGTTTGTTGATTATTTCTTTGAGCGAGATGATTTTTATAAACCGGATTACTGTAAACAGACTCCATCACTTTAGATGCAACTTTTAAATCTGAAACTGTTTCAAATAAAGGAACAATATCTACAGTTGGATTATCCCAATCACTAAGTCTAAACATTGTAAAAACCTCTAATATATTTAACGCAGATTGATTATTACTAATTATATATCTGTTACAAGCTTTTTCACCATTATTTGATTGAATTTCTTTCATCGCTCTGATCGAACTAAGTGTAGAAACTGAAAGTTCATCATCAAAAAGATCAGGCGATATATTACCTTTAATTTTGGACAGGATTTTAATCTTTTTTTCTTCGCTCAATTCCAAATAATTTTCAGGGAAAAGTTTATTTAAATTTTTCTGAGCAGTTCTAAAAACAGAATTAAAAACACTGCTATGGATCCTTGAATCTTGTCTAATATCAAGACTAGCAAAATGATAACCAAATATTTTTACCTTATCTATAATCTCATCTAATTCCTCTAAAAACAGTGAATTGTGTTGGGAAATTAAAATATTTTTTATTTCTGCTAACCCATTTTTTAACTCAGTTAAACTAATTTTTGGACTTTTACTTTCATTGAAAATACTCTTATAGAGTCTATTTTCTATATCAATAACTTTGGACTCAATATTTTTAAAAGTTAATCTTCTTCTAAGATTTCTTATATCTCTGTAATAATTCTTTATTATGTCACTTCTTAACTTATTTGCAGTTTTTAGAGTGATTTTAGTAGTAACAAATGGGTTTCCATCTCTGTCACCACCAGGCCAAAAACCTAAATTAATTATATCGTTATCAAAATCTTTTCCATCAAAAATATTTGTTTTTATATACTTATAAATATTACTTATTGAGTTATAAAATACATTTTCTAAATACCAAGTTAAACTTACAGCTTCATCATAAGGAGTAGGTTTTTTATTTTTGAAAAAGGGAGTTTTACCTAGTTGAGACAATAAAACTTTAATATCAGCTAAATTATTTTTTTTAACAGCATCTGTTAAATCAGTTATTATACCAAGAACTGAACCTGGATAAAACTGAGTCGGGTGAGCTGTTAAAACTGGTCTTATTTTAAATTTTGATAAATATTTTTTAAGCTCAGATTTTTTGTTTTTTGATTCAACTTCCTCTTTAAGACTTCTTAAAGTACCTCTTCCATCTAAATTATTGATTTGAGAAAAAGAAGCATCCTCAACAGCATCAAACAAAACTACTTGTCTTTCTATGTATTGAATAAACCGAAATAACAGAGAAACTTTCTCAGAATCATCCGAACCCATCATATAAGTTTCAAAAAAATCATTGACAATTTCTGTTGGATTATTGCTTTTTTTGTAACCATCAATACAAATCCTTTCAAATAATGGAAGCATTACACCAGTTTTGGCTATACTTTCATAAGGTAAAGTTGAAAAAATACTATTGTATAGGTTGAATCTAGAAAGAACTTGATCGTTAAATCTTTCTTTTTTTGTTAATTCTCTCACTAAAGTTATTGTAATTCATTAAAGATTCTGTGCATTAGCCTTTTCTTATCATTAATACTTTCTTCTAACGATATCATTGTTTCTGTTCTTGAAACTCCCTCTACATCGTCAATCAAAAATATAATCTCTTTTGCATGATCAGTACTTTTAGCACGAACTTTACAAAATATATTAAATTTTCCAGTTGTAATATGAGCAACAGTTACAAAAGGTATTGCTTCTAAACGTTGAAGAACAAATTTAGTTTGATGAGTTTTCTCTAAAAAAATTCCTATGTAAGCAATAAAGGTATAACCTAGTTTTTTATAATCTAATGTAAGTGAAGATCCTTTGATAATTCCAGCATCTTCCATTTTTTTTACACGTACATGAACAGTTCCAGCTGAAATCAATAGTTTTTTTGCTATATCAGTAAACGCAGTTCTTGTATTATCAATTAGCAGGTCAAGAATCTGGTGATCTATCTCATCAAGTTTAATTTTAGCCATTTTATTGAATTTTAATTTAAAGAATTGCGAATATATTGAATTATTTTTATATAAAT
>ENA-UOYH01000582-UOYH01000582.1-marine-metagenome-genome-assembly--contig:-NODE-582-length-12406-cov-2.799416_pt1 | contig 12406 bp, 8 predicted proteins | sample MGYA00238175_ERZ767261 | MGnify/ENA primary metagenome ERZ767261 (study PRJEB28946, sample SAMN06267185) | marine metagenome | isolation source: Columbia River Estuary | place: USA:Columbia River Estuary...
TTTATCGGTACCGTTCTATCAATTGGAGATTTTTGAATACCGTACCTTACCTTCACTAATCCGTATTTTACTGGCCATGGTAACTTTCCTTTGTTCGCTGTAAAACTTGCAGCAAGTTGCTTATCTTCTGGCGTTAGAACAAAGGTTTTAGAGCCTTTGGATTTACCCGCTTTCACATTAGAAGCAGCCATCGCATCACGAATTATTTTTGCTATTTGATTATCAATCTTACTTATCTCTTGCTGCTTGACTTTGATTTGGGATGTATACTTCCTTAAATCATTTTTAATGGAGGCTATCAATGCTTCTTGTGCCTCAAGCTCTCCTTCTAATTTATTTTTCTCGAGTTTATTTTCCTTAATAAGTGTCTCTTTGTTTTTCTTTTGTTTAAGTAGGTTTTGATTTAAAGCCTGCAGTTCAATGGTTTTAAACTTAATTTGTTCACCTTGCTTTTTTTGATATAATGCATATTGTTTAATATACGTAAGACGCCTATAGGCCTGTTGAAAATTACTTGACGACAACAAAAACATAACCTTACTTTGTTCAGATTTACTTTTGTAAGACTTGACAATCATAGAGGCATATTCATCTTTTAAGATTGTTAACCGGTCTCTTAATTTTGTGATTGTTTTCTGATTATTATTTATTTCTCTAATTAGTAGATTTGCTTGTTGATTTGTAATTGCTATCAAATTTTTTCTAACAGTCACCTTGAAATTTAGATTTTCAACCATGGAAACAACCGAAGTTTTTTCTTTATTACCTTGAAATAATAATGTTTCTATCTGCTTAATTTGAAGAAGGAATTCTTGTCTCTTATTTTCCAACTCCTGCTGTTTTGAGTTTTGAGAATAGGAAAAACATACAGTGCAAAGAAGAAATATTTTTAAACAGTTAATTTTAAACAATGTCATTTAATTAAAATTTCTTTAAACCCTTTAGGAATCTTAAATGGAAATCTTAAACCTGTGTTCATAGTTACCGATTTAAATTCCATTTTGATTGTAGTTTCTTCGTCTCCTTCAAGTGCAATTACTTTCAGAAATTGAGGTATTAATTTCAAATCAATCTCTTGGTATTTGTTATAATCTATTTGTAACATTCGATGCGCCTCTGGTTGAGCAAATTGCTGAGAATTCATCTTAAAATTCTTAGGATTTAAAAGATAAAAAATTTCTAATAATTTCCCTTGTCTCTTCGGTGATAACACAAATGAATCTTCATAAATCTCATGATTATATTTGCCCGCTTTTAAACTATAAATCGCATTCCCTAATAATATATTTTGCACTTTATTAAAATCTAACTCTGTTCCAAATAAGCTGTTTATAATTGAAAAATTTCCATCAAAATAAGTGTTCTCTAGTTTATTATAAAATTGGACTCTTGAAGGTGTGATTTTTACTCTAACTATTCCTAAAGTAGCACTCAACCAAATTGTTTTATTTTTTTCTACACGAAGATTTACCGAATAGGATTGTGATTTTTCTCCCTGAGTAAACTCAACTTTGACTCGTGATTGAAGCGTTTTAAATTGAGGATCTTTTTTGTAATGCTCTTTGATAATCTGCTTTGTTGTAAGAGTCCTATTAATGTCATTTTTTACGGTTGAATTTTTTACAGCCTTACATCCTCCAACACTGAACACAAATAATATTAAGAAAAGCCTACCTATTATCGCTATATGTGATTTACTGTCCATTTAATAATGCTTCTGCCTTTTTTGAAAACGATTGAGATTGTTTAATATTATTTAAATATCTGTGTGAAATACTTAATTGGTTATAAAAATCAATTTCCATGATTTTGTTATCAATTACATAATCTATTCCAATCTCCAAAGCGCCTAATGCCTCTTGATAGAATTGCATCTGGTTATTGGCAACACCATTAGCTAAATATAAAATTGGTTGAGTGGGGAAAAACTCAACCATTTTAGTGCTCAACTCAATTGCTTCAGCAAATAACTCCAAATCAATCTGTATCAGTACTATGTTTTTAATTGTTTTAAAATCATCAGGATTATTTTTTAAACTAGATTTAAATAAACTTAAAGCCTCAGCTTTATCACCTATCTCAAGATAATATTGAGCCATCCCAGAAGCTGGCTTCACAGAACTATCAGCAGAGATTTTTGTCGTAATTTCTAATAATCTGCCTTCATACTCTGGACGATTTTGTACAAATTTTATAAAATCATTTAAAACTTTATTTTTTGCTTCAGGCTTCACCTTAGTGCTCTTTAAAACAATACCCATTGAATTAATTGCTTTTTCGGTGTCATTGTCTTCCAAATAAAATTTATATAACGCTAAATGAACTAATATTGATGAAGGAATATTTTTTAAAAGCTTTTGTGCCGTTTTAAATGCCTCTATCTTATTGTTTTGTTGACTGTATCTATAAATTAATACTAAGTAATTTTGTTCTTCTCCTGGGTTTAGAGCAATCCGTTTTTCTAAGTTTTGAATACGCCCTTGATCGTCTCCTCTTGCGTTGTAAATTTCATTTCTCAAATAATCTCGAGATTTAGCGTAACCATACTTATTATCCATATCATCTAAAACCTTTAATGCTTGTCTAGACTTATCATGCTTAAAATACAGATGTGCCAAATTTTCTTCATAATCAGGATGGTATTTTGTTAATACCTTTATCGTTTTGAGAGCATTGTCATAATCATCAATTTGCTCATAAACACCATATATCTCATTGAGATACCACTCATTATTAGGGTTTTTGTCTATTGCTAACTTTAGAGCATTTTCGGCAGCGCCAAAATTTTGAAGTTGAATATAATTTTTCCCTAATTCAAAATACACAGCAGATTCTGAATCATCTAATTCAACACACTTTAATAAAGACACAACAGCTCTATCATAATTTTCAATTCCTTTTTGCTGAAGAGCATCAAAAAAATATTCTTGAAATTTCTCTTTAGAATCAAGAATCTTATCGTTAGGCGTCTTATTGAAATCAACTTGAGCAATAAGTGTTTTTGGAATTAATACCATCCCTAAAAATAAGCCTCTAAAAATATTAGTGTATTTCATGTTCAATAATGAGAACGAATATAAATTTTAATTTTTTAATTATACACTTTTCATAAAGTTCCAGTACTTCCAAAGCCTCCTTCACCCCGCTCGGTAATAGAAAGTTTTTCTGCCTCTTGCCATACAGCTCTTTCATGACGTGATATTACCAATTGAGCAATTCGCTCACCGTTTTTAATACTAAAATCTTCTTTTGACAAATTCACTAAAATTACCCCAATTTCACCTCGGTAATCAGCGTCAATAGTTCCTGGTGAATTTAGCACACTTACACCATTTTTAGCAGCAAGACCACTCCTAGAGCGAACTTGTGCTTCAATTCCGACAGGTAGCTCTATAAATAAACCCGTGCCAACAATACATCTCTCTAAAGGCTTTAATTCAATAGTTTCTGATATGTTAGCCCTTAAGTCTAAACCAGCAGAGGCCATTGTCTCATAAGAAGGCAATTCATGATTAGATTTATTTATAATTTTTATAGTCATGATTTGTATTTAGAATTAATGTTCTATTTAGACAATTAAGTATTCGAGCTGTTATTCTTATTAGTCTTGATTAACTGCTCCCATTCGTTCCTTTCCAATAAAAATATTACAATAATAAATACAGAAAGCAACGGTATCGTTATAACATAATTTTCTCTGAAATAATAAAATACAATAACAGAAATTGAAATGGAGAAAAAAAGATATGTCCCAATTTTATTTAAATTATATGGGATGGGATAATATTTTCTACTTAGGACATAAGATAATAAAACCATGCTCGAGTAAGCTGCAAGTGTAGCCAACGCAGAGCCTTTATATCCCATTATTGGAATTAACCAAACATTAAGACCTAACGTAATCATTGCTCCAAAAACTGATATGTATGCCCCAAACTTTGTTTTATCAGTGATTTTATACCAAACAGATAAATTATGATATATCCCTAGGCAAAAACTAGCTATTAAAATTATCGGCACGATCCACATAGCTTCCCAAAATGCTTCGTCTCTAATAATCAATACTTTTATAAGATCTGCAAATACAACTACAGTGACTAAAATAATACTTCCAAGAATAACAAAATATTCTAAAATTTTTGCGTAATTTTTTTGAGGATTACTACTGTTAGAATGACTAAAGAAATATGGCTCAATGCCCAATCTAAAAGCTGTAGCAAATAAAGTCATAAATAAAGCTAATTTATAACAAGCTGAAAACATTCCCACTTCACGTTCTGAATTTAATGCAGAAGATAAGTTACTATCCAAAAGGATTCTATTAAATGTCTCATTAATTGTATAAGCAAGGCCCGCAATTAGTATCGGAAATGCATACCGTAGCATTTTCCTCCAAAGAGCAACATTGAATGTATAGTTGATTCTTTTATAAAAAGGAAGCATCAAGGTTACTGTAACTACGCTCGCAAAAAGCGTCGAAATGAGAATATAATTAATTTCATAATTGGGTTTATACAACGCATTGAACATTGTGTTTTCTAACTCAAGATCTTTTAAAAAAAGCAAGAAAAATAAATTAAGGCTGATATTTACAACAACATTTGTAACCTTAATGACGGCATATCGAGTTGGTTGCTCTTTGGCTCGTAACCATGCGAATGGAATAATAACTAACGCATCTAAAAATAAAATCCATAATACAAAATTGAGATGCTCTACTTCAATATCGATTAACGAAGCTAGTTGATTTTTAAAAAATATTGCGACTAAAAAAATTGTTATTGATGTGAAAAATATTGAAAGGGCTGAGGTGCTAGTTACAGACTCTTTACAAGATTCCTTATTAAAAAATCTAAAAAATGCCGTTTCCATTCCGTAAGCTAAAATGACGTTAAAAAGAGCAAACCAAGAAAAAATTATAGAAACTTTCCCATATACTCCAACTGCCAAAACTTCTGTATACAATGGGACCAATAAAAAGGTCAGCATCCGAGGTAGTACCGTTGCTAGTCCATAGACAAATGTCTGTTTAAAAAGTTTTTGAAATGTACTCAACAATAATAATTATTAATTTTAAAAGTACGCTATTGTGGAATATTTTGCAACATTAGTTATTCGTTGTTGCAGGAATCATTGGAACATCATGTCTCCTTTTTTCAACCATATTGGTAATCTTGTAATACATTGTTTTACCTCTTAACTTATAGGATACGACGCACTCGTCTGGTTCTAAATTATAGTAAGTGTTCATTTCAATAATTGGCACTTTATTTTTATACTCCTTTGAGGGCTCCATATTAAAAACCCTGTCAAATTTATTTGACGGTACGTACAAAAGTCGTCCAATAAACAGTTTCTTATTACTTGGTTTAACCTCGAGATTTACAACCTTCCCTCTAAAATAAACACTGTCTAATTGTACGAGCTCTTTTTTCAATTCAATAAACACATTTATTCCAGATCCACCATCTGATACACCCGAGGTCCAATACTCATAATAGACCTTTTCAAGATCAAAAGGAGGATTTTTCTGTAGATCATTAGTGCTAGAACAATGTGAGCAACTAATTGCCATGATTATTAACATCAAAAAATTAAATAATTTATACATCGTCTTTATATACTTAAGGATAAATGTTAACTGTATCAAACAATAGCCATGCCAAAAATAAAGGATTTATATCTTTGACTATTTAAGTTTAAATAAAAAATGAGCACTAAAATATAATTAAAGTGCTCATTTACTTGTTTTGAAAATTATCTGTCTAGTTTACCGCAAACATCCAGGTCTGACCAATTGTTTTTAAACCCGAATCATCTGTAGTATCCACTTTCCAATAATACGTCTTACCAGAAATTACAGTGACATCATAATTGTCTTCTGATAAGTCTGTCTCAATAAGTTCAGCTGGATTTGATTCTCCAAAAAATAAATCATATGTCAATACATCTCCAGAGTCAGAATCACCACCTGTCCAATTTAAGTTCACAATTCCCTCGCTTACAAAACCTTCATCATCTGGAGCATTTAAAGCTGCACTAAACGGAGCATGATTTGATACGCCCACACCTTCTGTGAAAAAGGCAAAAGTCGCTGAAGAGTCTGATTCTCCGCCTTGATTATCAATTGCTGTTACTTTCCAATAATATGCAACACCTGGTTGCAGAGTTATTGAAAGACTAGTCGTTGAAACTGTTCGCTGTTCGACAATGTTAGTAAAGTTTCTATCTTCGGCAACAACAAGAATATAACTGATTGGATCGCCATCAACATCTGAGGCTGCTCCCCATTCAAATATTATCGTGCTTTCGATACAAAGTAAATCTGACGACGGATATATTAATTGTGAAACTGCTGTAGGGTTATTATTCTCGGCTGGTGGAGGAGGAGTTGGACCTGGGCTGTCATCGTCACCTCCACTACTGCAGGATCCAGCAATACATAATACTGCTAAGGATAAATACAAGGTTATCGCTTTTTTCATAATAATTATTTTTTTATGATTTTAATAGTTTTAGGCTCGTTCAACGAGAGCTTTACAAAATAAAGACCTTTGCTAAAACTACTAAATGGTACATTAATACTTTTAGAGTTATAAACTTGAATTTCACTTTTGTAAATCAACTTTCCGTTAATATCAAAAATTTCCGTGTATACTGCTTCTTGTGATATGTCAGGTAGTGTGATTTTTAAAATATCAATTACTGGATTAGGACTTGCAACAAGACTTAAAATATTACTGCCTTCCATTGCTCTACTCATTGTCCCTTCACAAGCTTTCCCAGATTTAATTTCTAATAAACCTGACCCCGATGTTTCAACCTCAAAGATTTTTTGATTTGTGATTAAAATCACATCCTCATTAAACATTACTGTGAAAGGAGGTGTTCCCGAATTGATGTTAACCATTGTAGTTTCTACATCGCTGTCACCATTGCTATCATCTACCAAACCAAATATACCGTCTAAAGGAACTGCCGCATCTATATTTATTTCAAAACACTGCTCGAAGTCTCTTCCGTCTACAATTACACAAACGGTGTAAGCTCCAACTGATAGATTCTCAAAACCTATTGAATCTGACGTCATTGTTTGACTTTCATTAGTCCCATCACCTGTAACAGTTACCGTGTATGAGACATATGTTTCAATAACTGTTATATTAATAATGCCATTATCTTGATTTTCACATGATTCAGAAATAACTTCTAAAGAAATGTTATCGGTGTTTTCATAACTCGTGTCACAAATGTCTCCTATACCATTACCATTGGTGTCTAACTGATCCGAATTTGGCGTGTCTATACAATTATCTTCATTGTCAAAAATAGAATCTCCGTCCGTGTCTTGGCAAGCATCACCCACACCATTACCATCTGTGTCTAATTGATCGACATTAGCGATTTCAACACAATTATCTTCTGTATCGATGATACTATCACCATCGGTATCTTGACAGGCATCTCCAACACCGTTGCCATCACTATCTGCTTGATCTGGATTAACTGTATTTGGACAATTATCGGTTCCGTTGGGTACACCATCTCCATCATCATCACCATTAGGATCTATAATAAATTGTCCAGAAAAAATACCTCTACCGTAAGTAGCAGCATATATTGCATTATCATCTCTTAAATCTAAATCCATGACTTTTGCATTTGACATTCCATTAAAAGCGGGAAGCCAATTTGGGTTTGTAGACAAAAAGTTAGTCGTATACCAAACCCCTAATTCGGTTCCAACAATGACCTCCTCAGGATTTAATGGACTCTGTAATATTGCTTTAACTGGCATATCGGGTAGATCTCCTTCTTTTCCATACCAATTAGCTCCTGCATCGTTAGTGTACCATATACTTTGAACACCATAATTATGAACAGTTACAAAAATATCATTTTCAGATGCCCCATATTCAACATCTGATATGCTTCCAACTATAACATTTAATGTTTCAATATTGGTCCATGTCGGGCTTGCTTCAGCATTTTCTAATTTAATAATATCCCCTAAGACAGTTCCAACTAACAAGGTTGAAGAAGCTGTTGTATAAGGCGAGACGGTAAATGCTGTTGGCCTACTTACAAGTTCTGGACTTGTTAAACTAGTTTTTTCAAGTGTTCCTTGAGACTTTATTCCCGCATACCTTCTTATAACAGCATCTGATCCAGAAGAGTAATTAGAATATAAAATATCAAAATTAGAATCTAACCCTTGTGGGTTGATAAAAGATCCTACTCCACTATTTTCACTATTGATTGTAATATTTTGGTTATTGGCTAAATTGAATAAATTTATGCCGTTATTATAAACATAGTTTCTTATATAATATTGATCTGTTCCATCTTGATCAAAAAAGCTGTAAGCTCCATCCCCTCCATACGTTTCGACAGAACTATTGATGCCTGGATCTGCATCTGAAAACAAATGTGTTCCGTTGTCCTGAAGGCCTCCTACAAAGTAATCAGCACCGCCAAAAGACGTTGTTGGAGCAACACCAACAGTGTAAAATTGTGACGTAATAAAACCTTTATTTCTTTCAACAGTAGTTGTCCCGCCGTTGTTAGAATAAAATACACCTCCATCATTGCCAAATAAAACTACATTTGGATCCGAATTAGAGAACGTCATCCCATGCTGGTCAGCATGCGCATACTGAAAACCAAAACCAGCATACCAATGAGTAAATTGATTCCAAGAAGTCCCCGCGTTTTCTGACTTAAATAAATCAATTCCACCACTAAACACGACATCGTCATCTGTTGGGTCAACTTCTAACATTAAATCATAGAAAGCCTGTCCTCTAGTAAAATCTGCTGCACTAATACCAGTATCAGCATCATTGGGGAGTGCCATACTAGAGGTTCCTGTCGCAAATCCATCTGTTGTTACTTCCATCGCTACACCTCCAGAAATTTGTGCTAGTATGTAAATTTTATCTCCATCTTGCGAAGAAACTGCTATTTGAGTTCTGTTTGCTCCCTCTAAGGTGTAAGCATTTATAAACGTTTCTCCATCCTCAGATGAAAATATTTTTCCTCCACCCTCTCCATAGATAGAGCTCGAAATTGTGGAAACCCAAATTTTTCCGTCAGCTCCAACTTCAATGTCATTTGGCTCATGCTTCTTCCCAGATGCCGTCAACGGCATATTTAATTCAGTCCATGAGTCTCCTTGATCAATTGATTTATAGAGGCCTAATTCTGGACCTCCCAAATATGTTGTCGAATTGGCATCACCATAAAATGATTCGCCTGCGGCCACATAGACCTCTGAGATTCCATTGTTATCTTTAATTTTTATGTCATTAATATGCTGAATTCCTGGAACAAGATTACCAGTAAAATCTCCTGATAAAGGATTCATAGAAACATTAACATCTCCTTCAGCTAAAGCTGCTTCGATTAAATCTCCGTCTGCTTTGGAAATCATCACTGCCGGTATTGTAATTGAAGCATCATCACCTCCCATACTAATAGGAGAACCTGGAATATTATTCATAATGATAGCTGCAACAGCTCCTTCATCTTGAGCATTTTTTACCTTAACGGTAAAGTTACAAGACCCTCTTCTTATCAAAGCTATTTTTCCTGAAACCTCGGCTCCAAACTCTTCGCAACCTTCTGAGGGATTCAATGATGAATCATCAGCTAGCACCAAATCAGCAGTTATGACTGAAGTAATTGTAGACCCGAAGGCAGTGGTCGGTGTTGATAAATAATCTCCTGCAATATCTCCTGGAGCGTTAATAGTAATATCTGAAGCGGATTGGAACGTTGTAGGACCTGAAATTCCTCCAAAAACGTTTTTCCATGTTTCCCCAGCATCTTCGGATATCCACACACCGTCACCATTTACATCTCCACCAGTATATGACTCACCTGTTCCTGCATAAAATATATCAAAATTATTTGGATCATATGTCAAAACAGAAACATTTAAATTACTGGGAATATTGACTCTTGACCATACGGTGTTTGCGTCAGATATACCTGTATTCTTCCATAATCCACCACTAACACCGCCTGCAAAAACAGTTTCATTTGAATTATCATTTGGATCAAACATGACAGCTCTAGTTCTTCCCCCAAGATTGTCAGGGCCTCTTGAAACCCAATCTTCATCAATACCATCTCCGGGAGTTCTAATTCCTTCTAACGATTTCATTTGATTTCTAATCTCTGGAAGGTTTTCGAATGTAGGCCTACCCAACACAGGGTTCATCGTTAATTCATATTCTTCTTCAAAATACTTGTTTGGAGGTAAACCTGCTTCTTTACGCTGTTCTTTATTCATCAACAACGATTCTTTGAATGGACTATTTGTCAAATTGTCCTCATGAATTTTTGTAATGTCGTTTGTTGACATTAAAACATCTGTTTTTTGATTGTGCCAATTAGTCACAATGGCTGTACCAACCACGAAACATAGTAAAGCACTAAGCAATAAGTGTTTTAGTGATTTCATTTTTAATTTTTATTTTTAAATAATGTTCTAAATTAAGACTATTTTTTCAATTACTGTTTAATTATAATCGCTTTTCGTTAAACAAAATTATGTTCGCGACAATCTAATAAACGACAAAAGCTAAACAAGAACGTTTAGCTTTATTACATTTTATAAATTAGAATTAATTATTCAAGGCTTCTGCCCCGCCAACAATTTCTAATATTTCGTTTGTAATAGATGCTTGACGCGCTTTATTATAGGTTAATTTCAATTGATCTCTCAATTCAGTAGCGTTATCGGTTGCTTTATGCATCGCGGTCATTCTTGCGCCATGTTCACTAGCAAAAGAATCTCTAATCGCTTTGAATAATTGTGTTTTCAACGATTTAGGAATTAGCTGTTCAATAATTTCAGCTTTGGATGGCTCAAAAATATAATCTAAATTTGAATTTTGAGTGTCTTTTGCCGGAACAATTGGTAAAAATTGTTCTGTCATTATTTCTTGTGTCGCAGCATTTTTAAATTTATTGTAAACTAGGACAACTTTATCAACTTTCCCATCAACAAAAGTATCCATCAAGAATTCAGCGATATGGGACGCACTATCATAAGTTAAATCATCAAATATCTTACTTCGATCCGCTATCAAATACTCTGTTTTTTTGAAGGCATCATTTGCTTTTTTACCAATAGACACATAACTAATTTCAGCATTTGAATAGTCTTCAGAGCTAAGCCGTAATGTTTCCTTAATTATGTTGGAATTAAATGCCCCTGCTAGACCCCTATTCGAGGTTATTGGAACTAATAATACACGACTCACTTCTCTTTCAAGAGCAAACTTACTACCGAAATCTGCGTCCAAGGTTGCGCTCAAGCTTTGTAATAACTCTGTCAACTTATCTGAATAAGGACGCATCGCTGTAATAGCATCTTGAGCCTTTTTTAACTTTGCAGCAGACACCATTTTCATAGCGCTGGTAATCTGCATTGTTGAAGACACTGACGATATTCTGTTACGTATTTCTTTTAAGTTTGCCATAGTTTTAAAACATTAAACAAATTCTAATTCAATATATCATTAATTTAAGCCTTGTATTTACCAGACAAGTCTTGAGCAACATTTGTTAATATATCTGTAACCTCATCAGTTAGTTTCCCAGACTTCAACGTTGTTAAAGCATCCGTATGTTTAGCTTTTAAAAATTGGATATAATCACGCTCGAATTCTTTTACTTTATCAACTGGAACATCTTTCAACAAATTCTTAGAACCAGCATAGATAATGGCAATTTGATCCTCAACTGTGAAGGGGTCGTTTTGTGCCTGCTTTAATATTTCCACATTACGCTTTCCTTTTTCAATAACATTTAACGTTGAAGCGTCAAGGTCAGAGCCAAATTTCGCAAAAGCTTCTAATTCACGGAACTGTGCTTGATCTAACTTCAAAGTTCCTGAAACCTTTTTCATTGACTTAATCTGGGCATTACCACCAACTCGAGACACCGATATACCAACATTAATTGCTGGACGAACACCAGAATTAAATAAATCTCCATCTAAGAAAATTTGACCATCAGTAATAGAAATTACGTTTGTTGGAATATATGCTGAAACATCCCCTGCTTGAGTTTCAATGATTGGTAATGCTGTCAGTGAGCCTCCTCCTTTTACCATTGGTTTTAATGAGTCAGGAAGATCATTCATTTCCTTTGCAATAGCGTCATCATTAATAACTTTTGCTGATCGTTCTAACAAACGAGAGTGTAAATAAAAGACATCTCCAGGATACGCTTCACGTCCTGGTGGACGACGTAATAATAATGAAACCTCACGATAAGCAACCGCTTGTTTAGACAAATCATCATAAATTATCAATGCTGGACGACCAGTATCTCTAAAATATTCACCAATTGCAGCACCTGTCATTGGAGCATATACTTGCATCGGAGCAGG
>ENA-UOYH01000589-UOYH01000589.1-marine-metagenome-genome-assembly--contig:-NODE-589-length-12326-cov-4.176178_pt1 | contig 12326 bp, 6 predicted proteins | sample MGYA00238175_ERZ767261 | MGnify/ENA primary metagenome ERZ767261 (study PRJEB28946, sample SAMN06267185) | marine metagenome | isolation source: Columbia River Estuary | place: USA:Columbia River Estuary...
TTAAATTCTTCGACAATATCTTCATGAACGTACAATACTTTTAAAGCAGTGCAACGTTGTCCATTAAATGACAAAGACCCCGCAATACATTCCTCTATAGCAACATCTAAATCAGCATCTGGTAAAACTATTCCTGGATTTTTAGCTTCCAAACCTAAAACAAGACGTAATCTATTAACTTTTGGGTGTTGAGTTTGTAAAGACTTTGCTGAAGAACTATGACCAATTAAAGCCAAAACATCTATTTTTCCTGATTTCATAATAGGAGTTGCCAAGGTTCTACCTCTACCGAAAATAATATTTACCACTCCTTTTGGAAAACTATTTTGAAATGCTTCCATTAAAGGTGAAATTAACAACACCCCAAATTTGGCAGGCTTAAAAATTGCTGTATTTCCCATAATTAGGGCAGGAATCAACAAACAAAAAGTTTCATTTAACGGATAGTTATAGGGTCCTAGACACAAAACTACTCCTAAAGGCCCTCTTCTAATGTGAGCATTAACACCGCTATTTTTTTTAAACTTTGCGCTGTCTCTATCCATTTGTTTATAAGCTTCGATAGTATCATAAATGTAATCTATGGTTCTATCAAATTCTTTTTGTGAATCTGGGAGTGTTTTCCCAATTTCCCACATTAATAGGTTTACAATTTCCTCTCGTTTGGTTTTCATTTGAGCCACAAACTTGTCCATGCAAGCAATTCTGTCGACAACTTTCATTGTTGGCCAGAGCCCTTTTCCTCTATCAAAAGCATTACAAGCAGAATTCAACGCCTCATTTGCTTGCTCTTCACCTAACTGAGGAATAGAGCCCAATAATGTTGGTTTATATGTATCTGTTGAAGAAATAGTGGAGTACACATCTGCTGTCTCACCTGTCCAAGTTTTTAAAACACCATCAACTAAATAGGTGTTTTGAGAAATTGTTTTCTTGATTTGAAATTGATCTGGTATATTCATCATATATTAAATATAAAACATTATTAATGATTTGTAAATACTAATTTACAATTCTCTACACTAAAAACTGAAATAAATCTGGTTTATCATTTAAATAATCACCGTAAAAGTTATGACGTTTCATTCTGGCAATAAGCGGATCAAGATCTTTTGCTGACTTTAATTCAAGTCCAACAACAGCAGCCCCTTTGTATCTATTGGTCTTTTTGGTGTATTCGAAATGAGTTATATCATCATCAGGTCCTAAAATATCGGCAACAAACTCTCTTAACGCTCCTGCTCTTTGCGGAAATCTAATTATAAAATAATGTTTAATATTTTCATAAAGTAAAGCCCGTTCTTTAATTTCTGCAGTTCTAGTAATATCATTATTACTACCACTAACTATACACACTACATTTTTATCTTTTATTTCGTTTTCATAAAGATCCAGAGCTGCAATACTCAGTGCACCTGCAGGTTCTACAACTGTAGCCTCCTTATTATATAAATCTAAAATAATTTGACATATTTTTCCCTCTGGAATTGTAATCATATCATGTAAATTTTCTTTACACAATGAGAAATTTAAATTTCCAACTCTTTTAACTGCGGCTCCATCTACAAAATTATCAATAGATTCTAGTACTATATTTTTGTTAGCCTTAATAGACGCAGACATGGAAGGAGCACCCTCTGGTTCTACACCTATGATTTTTGTATTTGGTGATACCTGTTTGAAATATGATGACAAGCCTGATGACAAACCACCTCCACCAACTGGCACAAAAACATAATCTATTGGCTCATTAGTTTGTTCTAAAATTTCTAGACCAACTGTAGCTTGCCCCTCAATAATTTTTTCATCATCAAATGGATGAATAAATGTTTTTTGTAGTCTTTCTGCTTCAAGAGTTGCAGCATATTTTGCATCATCAAATGAATCTCCTATCAAAACAACATCTATATATTGTTCTCCAAACATTTTTACTTGATTAATTTTCTGCTTGGGTGTTGGAGTAGGCATATAAATTACCCCATGTATTTTCAACAACTTACAAGAAAGCGCTACTCCTTGAGCATGATTTCCTGCACTAGCACAAATAACACCTTTGATGCGTTCTTTTTCAGTTAACGAAGATATTTTGTTGTATGCACCTCTTATTTTGTAAGACCTTACCTGTTGCAAATCTTCTCTTTTAAACAAAATAGTATTTTGGTATTTTTTAGAATAATAATCATTCTTAACCAAAGGAGTTTTCAAAGCAACTTCTTGCAAGTTAAGAGAAGCTTTCTTTATGGCTTCTATTGTTGGTCTATAAATTACCTTGGTTTTCATAAAAAAGATTAATAAACTACTTCTTATTTAAACAACTGTCTTAATAACTTTCATAGCTGTCATAGAAGCTCTTAACTGCTCTCCAACTATTTCTACTGGATGATTTCTAATAATTTTATTAATTCTAATCAATTCTTGATTATCAACACCATTCTCTGAACTAAAAGATTTACCAATTACGTTTGTAGAAACTGTTTTCATAAAATCAGTTAATAAAGGTTTACAAGCGTGATCAAATAGATAACATCCATATTCTGCTGTATCTGAAATTACACGATTCATTTCAGCCAATTTCATTCTTGCAATTGTGTTTGCAATTAATGGTGTTTCATGTAAAGATTCATAATATGCAGATGCATCTATTATACCAGATTCTGTCATTGCCTCAAAAGCTAATTCTACACCAGCTCTTACAAAAGCAACTAATAAAGTTCCGTGGTCAAAATACTCTTGCTCTGTAATTTCTTGATCAGTAATTACTTGTTTTTCAAAAGCAGTTTCTCCAGTTGCAGCTCTCCAAGTTAATAAGTTAATATCGTCATTTGCCCAGTCTTCCATCATTGTTTTGGAGAAATGACCAGTCATAATATCATCCATATGTTTTTGGAATAATGGACGCATGATATCTTTTAATTCTTCAGATAAACGAAATGCTTCTACTTTTGCAGGGTTAGATAATCTATCCATCATATTTGTAATACCACCGTGCTTTAAAGCTTCAGTTGTAGTTTCCCAACCATACTGAATTAACTTAGCTGCATAACCAGCATCAATTCCTTCTGCTACCATTTTATCGAAAGATAAAATTGCTCCTGTTTGTAACAAACCACATAAAATAGTTTGCTCTCCCATTAAATCAGACTTTACTTCAGCTACAAAAGAAGATTCTAAAACTCCTGCTGTATGACCTCCTGTAGCAACTGCATAAGCTTTTGCCTGTGCCCAACCTTTTCCTTCTGGATCATTTTCTGGATGAACAGCTGTTAATGTTGGCACTCCAAATCCTCTTTTAAATTCTTCACGGACTTCAGATCCAGGAGATTTAGGTGCTACCATAATCACTGTTAAATCTTTACGAATTTGCATTCCTTCTTCTACAATATTAAATCCGTGAGAATAACTTAAAGTAGCTCCTTTTTTCATCAATGGCATCACACCATTTACAACATTTGTGTGTTGTTTATCTGGAGTTAAATTGATAACCAAGTCTGCAGTTGGCAACATTTCTTCGTAAGTACCTACTACAAAATTATTTGAAGTTGCATTAATGTAAGATTGTCTTTTTTGATCAATTGCTGCTTGTCTTAAAGTATAAGAAATATCTAAGCCAGAATCTCTCATATTTAAACCTTGATTTAAACCTTGTGCACCACAGCCCACAATAACAATTTTCTTTCCTTTTAAAGCGTTTACTCCGTCTTCAAATTCTGAAGCATCCATAAAACGACATTGTCCTAATTGCTCTAATTTTTGTCTTAATGTTAATGTGTTAAAATAATTTGACATTTTAATTTATTTAGTTGTTGTATGATTCTAATAATGATGATATTTTCATTTCTTCTTTGGTAACCGCAATTAACCCAGAACGTGTAAACTGCATAATTCCAAATGGACTTAATTTATTGTACAATTCTACTATTTCTTCTTTTTTACCTGATTTTTCAAGTACAAAAAAGTCTTTATTAACTGTTACAATTCTAGCATTACTTTCTTTAATAATGTTTTGTATTTGACGTTCTTCAAATAATAATTCTGACTTTATTTTAAACAAACCAGCTATTTGATAAATAATGTCATCAAGACTATGGTAATATGCTTTAATTACTTCTACTTGTTTTTCTATCTGACCTAGAATTTTTTTAATATTTACTTCATTCATATTTACAACAATTGTAAATTTAGAAACGCCTTCAATCTCAGAAGGTGAAGTATTTAAACTTTCTATATTGATATGTCTTCTTTGGAAAATTGCTGAAATTCTATTCAACAGTCCAATATTATTTTCAGTATAAATTGATACTGAATAAAGTTGTTTTTCTTCTGTACTCATCTTATTCTAATCTTATATCTGAAACGCTTGCTCCAGATGGAATCATTGGAAATACATTATCTTCTTTTTCTACACAAACTTCTAAGAAATAAGCTTCTTTACTTTGCATCATTTCTGCTACAGCTTCTGCTAAATCTTCACGTTTGGTAACTTTTCTAGCTTTGATATAATACCCTTCTGCAATCGCAACAAAATTTGGATTTACCATTTCTGTAGATGCATATCTTTTATCAAAAAATAACTGTTGCCATTGACGTACCATTCCTAAGAAATCGTTATTTAAAACAACCACTTTTACAGCTGCTTTTTGCTGAAAAATTGTACCTAATTCTTGAATGGTCATTTGATAACCTCCATCACCAGAAATAGATACTACTTCACGATCCGGAGCTGCCATTTTTGCACCTATTGCTGCTGGCAAACCAAATCCCATAGTTCCTAATCCACCAGAAGTAATATTACTCTTACTCACATTAAAATCAGCATATCTACAAGCAATCATTTGATGTTGTCCCACATCACTTACAATTGCAGCTTTTCCTTCACTCTGAATATTGATTTCTTTCAAAACCTCAGCCATTGTTAAGCCTTCTTTTGTAGGATATAAATCGTTTTTGATTACTTTTTCGTATTCAATTTCATACAAGTCTTTAAACTTTTGATGCCATTCATTATGAGAATTCTGTTCTAATAATGGTAATAATAAATCTAAACTTACTTTAGAATTACCTAAAACAGCTACATCAGTTTTTACATTTTTATCTATTTCTGCAGGGTCAATTTCAAAGTGAATTACTTTGGCTTGTTTTGCATAAGTGTTTAAGCTACCTGTAACACGATCGTCAAAACGCATTCCAATGGCGATTAAAACATCACATTCATTAGTTAAAACATTTGGAGCATAATTTCCATGCATACCAACCATACCTACATTTAATGGATGTGAAGTTGGAATTGCAGAAGCTCCTAAAATTGTCCAAGCAGCTGGAATTCCTGCTTTCTCAACAACAGCCTTTAATTCCTCTTCTGCTTCACCCAAAATAACTCCTTGCCCCCATACGATTAGAGGTTTTTTAGCAGCATTTATTAATTTTGCAGCTTCCTCAACCTTAGAAATATCTGTCTCTGGAACTGGTTTGTAACTTCTTACATGTGTACATTTTTCATATGAAAAATCAAACTCGTTAAATTGAGCATCCTTAGTAATATCAATCAATACTGGTCCTGGTCTTCCACTTTTGGCAATATAAAATGCTTTTGCCAATGCTTCTGGTATATCTTCTGCTCTAGTTACTTGACAATTCCATTTTGTAACTGGTGTAGAAATTCCTACAATATCTGTTTCTTGAAAAGCATCTGATCCCAATAAATGAGACGGTACTTGACCTGTGATACAAACCATTGGTGTAGAATCTATTTGTGCATCTGCAATACCAGTAATTAAATTGGTTGCTCCTGGACCCGAAGTAGCCATAGCTACACCAACTCTTCCAGAAATTCTTGCATATCCTTGAGCTGAATGTGTTGCACCTTGCTCATGTCTTGTTAATACATGATGAATTTTATCTTGATACTTGTATAACTCATCATAAACTGGCATAATTGCTCCTCCTGGATATCCATAAAGAATATCTACTCCCTCTTCAATTAAACATCTTACAATTGCCTCACTACCAGAAATACGCTCTGTAGTTTTGGTAGATTTTTCTTGTGATTTTATGGTTTGTGTGTCCATATATTTTCTTTTTATAAATCAGTAACACATCCTTTAGATGCTGAAGCTACTGTTTTTGCGTATTTGTATAAAATTCCTTTTTTATGCTTTGGTTCTGGAGCAATCCATTTTGCTTTTCTCTCTGTTAATTCTTCATCAGGGATTAATACATTAATTGTATTGTCTTCAGCACTAATTCTGATTTTATCTCCAGTTTTTAGAATTCCTATTGCTCCTCCTGATTGTGCTTCTGGAGTTATATGCCCAACAACAAAACCATGAGTTCCTCCTGAAAAACGTCCATCAGTAATCAATGCTACTGATTTCCCTAAACCTGCACCCATAATTAATGAAGTTGGCTTTAACATTTCAGGCATTCCAGGACCTCCTTTTGGACCTACATACCTAATGACGACTACATCTCCTTTTTCTACTTCTCCATTGGAAATACCTGTATTTGCAGCTTGTTCACCGTCATAAACAACAGCTTTACCCTCAAACAATAAACCTTCGTTTCCAGAAATTTTTGCAACAGCTCCCTCTTCTGCTAAGTTTCCATAAAGGATTTGTAAATTTCCTGAAGATTTTAATGCTTTATCAGTTGGGAAAATTACATCTTGGTCTTCAAATTCTATTGCTTCTACATGTTCTAAATTTTCTGCCAAAGTTTTTCCTGTTACTGTCAAGCATTCTCCATGAAGATATCCATTATCTAATAAGTATTTCATAATTGCTGGTGTTCCACCAACTCCATGAACATCTTCCATTAAATATTTTCCTGAAGGTTTTAAATCAGCAATTAATGGAGTTCTATCTGAAACTCTTTGAAAGTCTTCTAAAGAAAATGTAATATCAGCAGCATGAGCTATAGCTAAAAAATGTAATACAGCATTTGTAGAGCCTCCTAGAGCATTTACCAAAGCAATGGCATTTTCTATTGATTTTTTTGAAATGATGTCTAAAGGCTTTATATCTTTTTCTAATAAATTTTTAATAGCTAAAGCATGCCGTTCAGCTTCTGATAATTTATTTGGGTTTTCTGCTGGAATTGATGAATTGTAGGGTAATGCAAAACCCATGCATTCAATGGCAGAGGCCATTGTATTTGCTGTATACATACCACCACATGCACCAGCTCCTGGTATCGATCTTTTTATGATTTCTCTATACTCATCTTCTTCAATTTCTCCAGCTACTTTTTGACCTAAAGCTTCAAAAGCTGAAACAATATTTAATTTTCTTCCTTTGTAATTTCCCGAAGCAATTGTACCTCCATACATCATAATTGAGGGACGATTTAAACGTAACATAGACATGACAGCTCCTGGCATATTTTTATCACAACCAACTATAGCTATTAATGCATCGTAACTTTGTGCATTCATAACCGTTTCAATAGAATCTGCAATAATATCTCTTGAAACTAATGAATAATTCATTCCTGAGGTTCCCATAGAAATTCCGTCAGAAACTCCTATAGTATTAAAACCTAAACCAACCATGTCTGAAATTTTACACTCTATTTTTACCTCATCTTTCAATCTATTTAAGTGCATATTACATGGATTACCATCATACCCAGTACTCGCAATACCTATCTGAGCTTTATGCATGTCTTCATCTGAAAGACCTACAGCATACAACATGGCTTGTGATGCTGGTTGAGATTCATCTTGTGTTAATCTTCGGCTATGTTTATTAATATCTTTCATTATGATTTGCAGTAGGTATTCTATTTAGTTGTTCTAAATTAGTTTATTGCTATCCTTATCATTTCATTACAAACTTAAATCAGCTTAAATTCATAAGTTTTGAATATTATTTAAATATCTGAAATTCAAAATATTAGCTGTTTATATTTGTGATGTTCAAACACCCAAATTTTTCTTATAAAAAAAGCCTTCCGTTTTGGGAAGACCTTTTATTTTTATCATTTATAAATATCATTCCCTATGGGTAACGATTGTTACCAATAATGACAGAAACTATATGTATTTGTCTTGTTTTCATTACTGATATAAATGCATATGATTTTTATTTTAAATATTACATAGCAATTAAATCACCTGAAATATCCTTAGAAGGCAATTCAGATTTACCCATCAAATAAATATCAACTTGTCTAGCCGCTTCTCTTCCTTCAGATATTGCCCATACGATTAAAGATTGTCCTCGACGCATATCACCTGCTGTAAAAATATTTGGGATATTGGTTTGATATTTTCCATATATGGCTTTATAATTTGAGCGCCCATCTTTATCTATACCCAATTTGTCTGCTAAAGTACTCTCTGGGCCAGTAAAACCTAAAGCTAGTAGCGCTAGGTCACAAGGCCATATTTTTTCAGTTCCTACAATTTCTATTAATTTTGGTCTTTTACCAGGAATCACTTCCCATTGAACATTTATGGTCTTTAAAGCAATTAGTTTCCCATCCTTATCCTTTATAAATTCTTTAGTATTAATTAGCCAATTACGTTCTACTCCTTCTTTGTGAGAAGAGGAAGTCTTTAATTTTAATGGCCAAAAAGGCCATGGGGTTGAAGCTGAACGATGGCCAGGAGGTTTTGGCATAATTTCAAAATTTACAACAGATTTTGCCCCCTGTCTATTTGAAGTACCAATACAATCTGAACCTGTATCACCACCACCAATTACGATTACATCTTTATCTGTAGCCATTATTTGATTTTTTACCTCCTTATCAAACAATACTTTAGTTTGTTGAGTTAAAAAATCCATTGCCTGAACAACACCATCAGCATCTATACCTGGAGTTGGCAAACTCCTTGACTTAGTAGATCCTCCACACAAAACAAGACTATCAAAAGATTTTAGATCTTTCACATCATAATTTACACCAACATTGACGTTCACTTTAAAAATGATTCCTTCCGCTTTTAAAATTTCTATTCTTCTGTCAATAATTCCTTTTTCCATTTTGAAATTAGGGATTCCGTATCGCAACAAACCACCTATTTCATCGTCTCTTTCAAAAACAGTAACAGTATGACCAGCTCTATTTAATTGCTGAGCAGCAGCTAACCCTGCAGGGCCAGAACCGATAACTGCAATTGTTTTGTTGGTTCTGTTTTTTGGAGGTTGAGGTTTAATCCATCCTTCCTTAAACGCACGTTCAACAATATTTTTTTCAATATTTTCAATAGATACGGGGTCTTCAATAATTCCTAATACACATGCTTGTTCACATGGAGCCGGGCATAAGCGTCCTGTAAATTCTGGGAAATTGTTGGTTTTGTGGAGCCTATCAAGCGCTTCTCGCCAGCGGTTTCGATAGACCAGGTCATTCCACTCGGGAATCAGATTGTGTACGGGGCAACCATTGACCGATTGACAAAAAGGTACGCCACAGTCCATACAGCGAGCACCCTGAGTTTGAAGGTGTTCCGGCTGATGATCCGTGTATATTTCCTTGAAGTCGAGGGACCGCTCACTCGCATCGCGATAGGGTTCTACCTCACGTTCAAATTCTTTGAATCCAGTAACTTTTCCCATAACTTTCTCTACTGTTGTTGCATCAGCTGTTGGCTCGTGGCGACCTGCTAGTCTGTGTTAACTGGCCAAGGCTGTTTGTTGTTGTTCCAGTAATACTCTTTTGTAATCCGTTGGCATGACCTTGACGAATCGCTTCAGTTGCTGATCCCAGTCATTCAGAATTGATTCAGCGAGTGTTGATTGCGTATACCGATGGTGGTTTTCGATCATTCGCTTGAGCTCAGCAATATCTGATTTTTCAGAGAGTGCTTCTAGTTCGAATGTCTCGGTATTGCATCGGCTTTCAAATTCGCCATCAACATCCAGAACGTAGGCGACTCCACCACTCATGCCCGCACCAAAGTTGCGCCCGGTTTTACCCAGGATGGCTACGCGGCCACCGGTCATATATTCACAGCCATGATCTCCGATGCCTTCTACGACGGCCGAGGCGCCACTGTTCCTGACACAGAAACGTTCCGCGGCGATACCCCTGAAATAGGCTTCCCCGCTAGTAGCGCCGTAAAGCACAACGTTACCAACAAGAATGTTCTCTTCAGCAACGAATGAGCTTTCTTTTGGTGGGTAAACAGCAATTTTTCCGCCGGACAATCCCTTGCCGACAAAATCGTTTGCATCTCCCTCTACCGCGATCGTAATACCTTTCGCCAGCCAAGCGCCAAGACTCTGTCCAGCGGAACCGAGCAGTTTGATGGAGATTGTATCGTCTGCAAGCAGTTTGCCTTCGGTGGCTTTTGCCAGTTCATGAGACAGCATTGTCCCGACGACCCGGTTGATATTGAGTACGGGTAACTCGATATTAACCGCTTCACCATTTTGAAGCGCCGGTTGTGACAGTTTGATCAATTCGTTATCTAGGGCTTTTTCGAGACCATGGTCTTGATCGATCACCCTGTAAACTTCTGTACCTTCGTAAATCTTTTTAGCCGGTGTTAAAATTGAGCTGAAATCCAGTCCCTTGGCTTTCCAATGATTTAGCACGTCACCTGTTTCGAGTGCATCGACCCGGCCAACCATTTCATTCACCGTTCGAAAACCTAATTTGGCCATAATCTCTCGCAGGTCTTCTGCCACCATAAAGAGATAGTTGACGACGTTGTCAGGATTACCTTTGAATTTTTTGCGCAGGTCTGCGTCTTGGGTTGCGATACCTACAGGGCAGGTGTTCAGATGGCACTTTCGCATCATGATGCAACCTAGCGTAACGAGGGGCGCGGTTGCGAATCCGAATTCCTCTGCGCCTAACAGCGCTGCGATGGCGACATCTCGTCCCGTTTTAATCTGTCCGTCAGTCTGCAGATAAACTCTTGAGCGAAGGTTGTTCATGACCAGCGTCTGGTGAGTCTCTGCTAGTCCCAGCTCCCAAGGTATGCCAGCATGTTTGATCGATGTGATAGGCGAAGCCCCGGTACCACCATCATGCCCTGCAATCACAATGTGGTCAGCTTTCGCTTTTGTTACGCCAGCGGCGATCGTACCGACACCGATTTCAGCACCCAGTTTTACGCTGATACGCGCAGACGGATTTGCGTTTTTGAGGTCATGGATAAGCTGAGCCATATCCTCAATGGAGTAAATGTCGTGGTGCGGAGGCGGGCTTATAAGCCCAACGCCGGGCGTGGAATGCCGTATTCGAGCAATTGTTTCATCTACCTTGCCGCCAGGTAACTCGCCGCCTTCACCGGGTTTCGCACCCTGAATGATTTTTATCTGCAGCTCGTCTGAATTTGCCAGGTACCAGATCGTCACGCCAAACCGCCCTGAAGCGACCTGTTTAATTGCTGAGCGCTTCGAGTCACCATCTGCCATTGGTTGGAATCTGATCGGGTCTTCGCCACCTTCGCCGGTGTTTGATTTGCCGCCAAGGCGGTTCATCGCGACCGCCAAGCTCTCATGAGCCTCTGCTGAAATCGAGCCAAAGCTCATCGCGCCGGTGCAAAATCGTTTGACAATTTCTTTGGCAGACTCAACTTCTGAGATGTCGATCGACCCGCCGTTGACGTCTTGCTTAAAAGACAGAAGCCCGCGGAAGGTTGCCTTTCTTGTGGCTTCACCGTCGGCATGATCGGCAAATTGGCGATAGGCATCATTGTCGTTAGTCTTAGCTGCCACCTGTAAATTTGATATCGATGTTGGATCCCACATGTGGGTATCACCATTTCTTCGCCAGTGAATGTCACCTGGGTTTGGCAGAATGGGAATCAGGTTTGAAGCGCGCTCGGGGTATCCTAGACGATGCCGCTGAAGCATTTCTTCATACAACACCTCAAAGTTAACACCTTCAACTCGACTTGCCGTGTTGGTGAAGCAGCGATCGATGATTTCTGACGCTAGGCCGATTGCTTCGAAGATTTGTGCACCCTTGTAGGACTGAAGAGTGGATATCCCCATTTTGGCCATGACTTTTAACATGCCTTTAGCGACTGCTTTTTTGTAGGCAGCAACAATGGCGTTTGAATCAGGAAATGCCGTATCTGAAAGCAAATTGTCTTTCTGGGCTTGCCATAGAGACTCAAATGCCAGGTATGGATTAATCGCATCAGCACCAAACCCGGATAGCAAGCAGTGGTGGTGTACCTCCCTTGCTTCCCCAGTTTCAATTACGACGCCTATCTGAGTACGTTTTTCATTTTTATTCAGATGATGGTGAACAGCACCGCAGGCTATTAACGCACTGATTGGCATGCGCTCTGCAGAGATGTTCCTATCAGACAAAATGACCAGTGAATAGCCTTCAGCGATGGCTTCCTCGGCTTCAATACAAAT
>ENA-UOYH01000592-UOYH01000592.1-marine-metagenome-genome-assembly--contig:-NODE-592-length-12277-cov-3.846721_pt1 | contig 12277 bp, 13 predicted proteins | sample MGYA00238175_ERZ767261 | MGnify/ENA primary metagenome ERZ767261 (study PRJEB28946, sample SAMN06267185) | marine metagenome | isolation source: Columbia River Estuary | place: USA:Columbia River Estuary...
GGGGGTAGTTTAAAAGTACGTTTTTTGGCCATCCCTAGGGTTAGGTTTCAGGTAGTGCTAAGAGTAGTGCTTAGGGTTAGGGTTAGGGCTAAGATTGTGTGTTGGAGGCTGAGAGGATGAGTAAAGCCGTTTATTACCAAGCAATCAAACTCCTATATCCATACTCCAAATCATACGTTAAGGTAGTTACAAATCCTTCATGCTCGAATATCCATGTACAACCGTTGCCGTAATCACCGTATAGACAAGCCCTGCTTCTGGGAAAGACTCTGCCAGCAATGTTTATTACAAGGCCATAGGTATGTACTTTATGAATTAGGTTTCCATACGCATCGTAGAGAATATCCCAACCATGGTGAAAGCCAAAGTCAAATCGAATTACTCCAGGAAATATTTGGTATTCGTGGAAGAATGGACTAAAAGCGGTACAAGTGGGGAATTTCAAGGTGTTACTTAAATTCATTGCAAGTTTTTTAACATGAGATTGATTGACGCGGGAGATCAACGTCCACAACTCCAGTGGTAAGTGAAGTTTGGTATGACAAAAAATTTTGTACAGGTAGACGTCAATATTTGTTTTGGGCATGATTAATTTTATTAATTTTTTCTTTTCTATAAATGACTTATGTAATCTGGGTCTAAATGGTATCAAGTACCCATGCCGCAACATAAATATAGCCAATTACGTAAGCGATATCTTCTATATATAATTTTACATTCAACTATATTTTCATGATTGTCTTTATTTGTGCGCGTCACGGAGAAACTTGCCCACCATTTTGTGATGAACTACTCGATGCGGCAGAAGTGAAAATTCCTCATTGGGCGATATGTCCAATAAGTCTGGAAGTCATGAACCATCCCGTTACTGATCAGTTTGGTCATTCTTATGAACAAGAATCATTACAAAGACACTTCGACGTATTTGATCGGTCACCTTTGACAAACATTCTTTACACATCAAACAGATGGTGCGTTACGAACTACGCATTGAAACATGCAATTACTGAATGGTGGAATGCTGCAGTTAAAAAAGTTCGACAAGTTTGGCGTAATAATGAAACAACTGGTATAACACCTAACAATCGTCAACCACCACCATATCAAAGGCCAAATCCTAGAGCGCCGCCAAATAGTCCTCAAACCCCTACACCTTTGCCAAGAATTAATACGCGTTTAACTAGACACAGAAGAAATTTACCATGGATTCGAACTGATGTAAGTTCTGTACATCATAATGGAGATACATCTACGGAAGAAGATGAGCTTAGTGCACAAGATTAGTTTTTTATTGAAAAATAAACTTCAATAGATCAACCATTAGATCATAATTTTGTTCATATTCAAGTTTGCATTTCATGTAGTCTAGAGAATCTTCATCTATTCCAAGCCAGATTAGATCAGATAAATCTTCCATGTGAAATAGATCTAAAAGGGCAAACATCAACATTTAAAGTAAAAAAACATCTTGACATGTGAATATGTCTGTTCTTCTATAAAAAAAGCAAAATTGTTAGATCTACAAAATGTACCGATCTCGACGAGCCCCATACAGCTTTGTATCCGATCCAATCTATGTTGAACAAACAACAAATACGCTACGCGCAATGACATTTAGAGTAGCTATTCACGGTAAATTTTATTAACTTTAGTACCAAGTGAAGATGTTGATATTTCAACCTTGTTCGACCACTTTGCAGAATTCATGAGAGATCGCTTGGTTGACAACATTTTTCGCGCAACCATTACCATGTCAAGGGAGCAGATTTCGGAGAGAATCTCAGGGAGCTTTATTGTCATGAACCGTATTACTCAAAATGAAAGTCCACAATTGGAAACACATTCAACCGTTTTAATTGGAGACATTGATGGGGGGCTCTTACAAAACCTTATGGAGAATATTCAACAATCCAATGCTGAATTAAGCATTGAAGACGTTGAGTGGTCATTTTTAGTTACAACCAACAGCCAACATTTAGGTGGAAGTGCAACCCGAATTCCAGCATGGGCTAACACAGAACAAGTTAAAGACTCTTTTAGAAAACATACATTTACGGGAATCCCTATAAATTGTGGGGCATTTTGTATTGCATCAATTGTTACCAAAGCTGGCAAATATAACTTGAAAAAAATTATTGAATACGCGTACTTTCTTCAAAAACGCTTACAATGGGGAGAATTTATTTCGAAGGAAGAATTAGCCAATGCGTTTTTAGATTTAAAACCGGAAGCCAGATTAACTTTTTTGAGACCAAATCATGATTGCCAAGAAAACGATACTTATTATGGCGCAGAATGGAAAGAAATAGCCCCTTATAAAAATCCAAACAAACTTGACAATACGTATTACATTTTTTGGTCTTTAGATCGCCATTTTGGGTTGTGCACAAACCCTAAACAAATGTTTCAACATTACAAAGCGGGAAGGATATTTTGTCATAAATGTGTGACACAGTATCCATCTACGAATAAGTGTCGTTGTGAAGACGCTGTTAAAAAACAAATTGCAGTAAAGCGAAAACAATGTCAGTTTTGTAACGAATTTGGTTGTAAAGGTTGCAAGAAAAAATGCAACTTTTGTAGCGTTGCCTACGGTGGTGTTGAAAATGGAAAAGAACCACATCGCTGTATTTTGGTTGACAATAAACCTGCCAAACAATTTTTACAACCTTACGAAGAACCTGCACATAGAAAACCGAAACATAAATTGTACGCGTTCGACTTGGAATCTCGAGTTCAAATTATTGAAGGTGCTCGTGGTATAAAATTTGAAACAGTAAATAATGAATTTGTCAACACGGAAGTTCCAACTTTTGATTTAATTAGCGAACATGTACCAAACCTCGTTGTTTTCAGAGACATTTTTGATCCTAATTCAGAACAAATTTATTTTGGTGATGATTGTTTGGAACGGTTTTTAGATTTCATGACCTTATCAAATCTGGGCAGAAATATTTGTGTCGCGCACAATGCTAGTGGTTATGATTCACGATTATTGCTTGAAACAATCATTCATAAATTCGGTAATACAGTAGAAAAACAAGCAAAGTTTATTTGCCGTGGAACAAAGTTTATGCAATTGAAATGGGGAGATACAATTTTTCTCGATTCTTTGCTTCATTTGCCAGGATCACTTGCAGGACTTGCAAAGTCATTTAACTTATCAACTAGAAAAGGATATTTTCCTCACCTTTTCAATTCAATTGATAATTATGATTATAACTCAACGTTACCTGATGAAAAATACTTTGATTTAACATTCATGGCAAAAACTAAAAAAGATGTCGATGAATTTAATAACTGGTATGCTGAAAGAAAAGGTCAAGGACCATGGAATTTTCAAGAAGAGCTAATCGCGTATTGCAAAGACGATGTTAAGATTTTAGCGGAAATCATGATGCAATTCCATACTACTATTATTAATGACTTTGGTGGAGAATCTCCTTGGTTTAGTACTACCGCACCAGCATTCTGTCATAAAACAGTACTTCGGCATCTTACGCAAAAAATTAATTTACCAAAAGAAAACGAACAACGTCTTGAAGTAGTAAATGATATGGCCCTTAATAGTCACTGGGCTGTTCTTGTTAGCAACGAGTACTGGTTCGCGAGAAAAGCTCTTAGAGGTGGAAGAACAGATGTTCGAAAAATTTATCATACATTAACAGAAGCGGAAAAATCTCGAGGATGTCGGATTGTTTATCAAGACATTGTCTCAATGTATCCGTACGTGCAAGTTGCTAGAGATTACCCCGTCGGCCTACCAATAGTTAATGTCTATGATGATAGATACTATCCTTGCAAAATACACAGCACACCTGTTAGAGGAAATGTCGTGGAACTCGTGTGTGATTGTTCAGTTGATTTCAAAAAAAGAATGAAGGATTTTCGAATGAGGATTGTTGAACAACCAGAACCTGAGGTTAATGAATTAATTAGCAGACCTGATTTCTTTGGATACATTTGCGTACACATAATTCCACCTAAAAACTTGTTTCATCCCGTTCTAGTAACTTGGACCGAAGAAGTTGGTAAGTGCACTGCAAAATTAGAAGAAATTAAGGAAGGAGTCTTTACTACAGAAGAATTTAAAGTGGCTATTCAGAAAGGATACAAATGCGTTAAAATTTTCAGGTATGATCAATACAATCGCGCACCAGGCCTTTGGAAGGATTTTATTTTAGATCTCTACATCAAGAAAATGGCAAGCAGTGGGCCACCACCAGAAACGGAAGAAGAACAGCAACGTATCGTTCAAAGCTACGCAGATTTGTTTGGAGAAGAGTATGGAAACAAAATTCGGCAATCGTTTAAAGATTGGGCTTATAGACCTGCAGCGCGACAAGTTTACAAAATTATGCTGAACAGTGTTTGGGGTAAACATTGCCAACGCCCGGTGATGCCCCGAGCACAAATGTTACACGGGGAAGATTATCAGGAATGGTATGATTTATATGCAAACATTGAAGCAGGTAATACAGTAGTTACAAAGTTCGTACCGGTTGGAGATCGGTTTTTAATCAATACAAATAGAAGTCAGGAACAAAAGACATTTTTAGATTTTCACGATTCTTATCTTCCAGCGGGGGCTTATGTTCCAGCATACGGGCGGCTGATGCTTTATGAAATGCTTGATAAACTTGGAAAACGTGTTCTTTATCATGATACTGATTCAATCATTTATGTTTATGATCCTTTACAATTTAATATTCCAATGAACGATATCTGGGGAACTTGGGATGAAGAGAAAATATCAAAGGAGGGTATTGAAGAATTTGTTTCTACAGGGCCGAAATCGTATGCGATCAAAACTACGAAATCCGAAACAGTTAAACTTAAAGGCGTTTCAATTAAACATTCACACAGATTCTTGATTAATTTCTCAACAATCAAAAAACTGGTATTTGATACTCTTGATGGTGTTTTTGCAGGACTACAAATTCCTCAGTACAAGTTTAACTACAAGATTGGGCAAGGAATCAAAACTGAGGAATATCATAAGAGCTTTAAATTTCATTCAACGGATTTAAAAGGAGATCTAGGCCCCGATTTATACGTCTATCCTAAAGGATATCAAGAATAAAGTATGTTTTTGCTTAAATATGATTGATCTACCAAAACCAATATTCCAAGTAGTTCATCTCGAAAAGCTTTATGATGAGGATGGAAAACAGATGTTACCAAATTACATTGAAACGCTGCTATTGAAGTTAATTAGAATGAAAGCCCACCCGACATTCAATCAGGAAACTCCTTATCCAAAAAAATACTTGAGAGAATTGGAGGGATTTTTATTGGTTCATGAAAACTATAAGTACTACTTGATTCATCCAGAAGAATATGATGGTCAACGATTGGGCTGCCTAGTTTATTTCCAAGAACCCCTCGACGCTTTACAAAGATCAAAGTATCATCAACTCTTGTCAGGATTGTTTTGTTTAAGACCACAGTCATTAATTCAAGAAGAAGAAGATAGGTTATATTGGAAAAAATTATTAGCAACTAATACATGTAATATTATCTAATAGTAGGTGAATTAATCAAAAACGCTAGTCAAGTAATCGATTAATTCTTCCTCTTCTATGAGGTTCCATATAAGTTCATAATCTTTGTTAAGTTTCTGTAACCTTGCAGGTGTTTTAGCTAGTTTTAGATTGAAAGGATTCGTAAAGCCGTATTTCAATAAAAGTTTTAAAGCTACAAATTTTAAATTTGGAAAATATGTTCGTTTTAAATCTTTTTTAATTTTTGTAAAAGCGTAATGCATTTTTTGAAAATCTCCTATAACATTGTTAATTAATTCAACAGAGTAGTGACTTCTCGTATTTGTTATATTGAATTCATTTAAAATTGTAGCGATTCTATTGTAATAAATTTTTAATCCATTTTGACGCATAACGTTCCGAATAATTTGGTAAATGGTTGGCAAGGGATATAGATCAATATTGGCTGGAATATTACGTGATATTTTTTTAATACACTTCATTCCTTTCTTACTTGAAATTCGAGCATCTCCTACAATTTGTAGTAATATTGTAGTAAATCTTTCAATTCTATTGTAATGATGGACATGTTCCAAGTTTTCCATGCGGTTTTGAATCTCGGTAAAGGATGGTAAATATGTTACAACGTCATCGACAACGAGATAAGAAATTTGGTGTGGCGGCCCATATAAGTCAATTTGCCACTTTGAATAAACCGGAATCCCATTTTCGTAGTATTCAGCCGACGACATTTTTAGGAAAGAATTTTTGCCGAATAAAATTTTCATCCATCTATATCGGGTTTTCTTGGGTGGATTTTTACCTTATCGATTTTTCACTGACCAATTATGGTTGTTGAAGTTTTTACAATTTACCCGTAAAAACTATTTAAACAGCGACTTTTTCTTATTTTTAAATGGACATGGAGCAAGCAAGATTATACGAAATGTGGGAGTTCTGCGAATCGCTACAAACACGCATTTTTAACTTGGAACGAACAATTCAAATCCGACTTGGTAAAAATCTCCCGTCAGTCGAAGAAAAACAGGATGTTATGATTTTACGTGAACAACTTAAACGCGCGAGATATCGGGCTGAAATAATGAATAAGAAGTTGGAGCGTGGAGCATCGATGTATCAAATTGAATAAATTTTATTGATGATTAAGACTTAAAGCTTTTAAAATTACTTCGGCATATTCACCAGCCTTAGCTCCTCTACTTGGATTTGACTGCACATAACAACCAATTTTAAAGTAACAACCCTTAGCTTTTTTTGGAAAAGCGCATTTTAATGCTCCATTCAAATAAATGTTTATATGATTGTTCTCAACCATAACTTTAATTTCATATTCATCCCCTTGGCGATAATTTGTAATCAACGTTCCGTAACATTTGCTGTCATGCATAACTTTCACAACATTTGCAGAGTGCAGGATTGTAAAGACATCATCTTCACTATCATGAATTTGCCCAACAACTACTTCGGGTTTACTGATTGGTAGATGAGTAACGCATACTCTCCATCCTGCAAGATGCGAACCTTTTCCCGTTGACCATGACGCTAGTCCTCCTTTTTCATTAAGTTCGCGAAGTTCGCATCGTGGATATTTTGAACCTGATGTTGTCACTCCATCGCAAGGCGCAATAAAATGTAAACCTTGTTCATCACTGAAATAATGTGTATCAGCATATCTTGCTAATGCCATTCCTTGCAATTCAATAGGTTTACCTGGTTTACCTGTTGGCAACGTTAGCTTCCAATCGCTCAAATCAATCATTATTTTTAGGAAAGAATTTTGTATGATTTGCACTCTCATGTCACAGTTTTATCACGGACTAGTCATTCAAAGAGGGCCATGGGAAGACCAGTATACTGTTCAACCGTCTTATACAAAACCACCATCGGGCGTAGTTGGAGGGGCGTCCCCTACAGATTCAGCATTAAAGTCAGGACTGATGCCCAATCTAGAACGAAACTTCGAAGTGGAGGTAAAGATGATGCCGCCTCAATCAAAAACTAATATTCATCTACAAAATCAACGATGAGATAATTTTATTATAAAGCTATAGATAACGAACTAATATAATCTTCTCTTTCATTTTTTGTTCTATTTCCAGTTGTTACATAATATCCATAAACATTATTTTTCATTACAAATGTGTGCGAAATTTGTATACAAGATTTTGAATATGCAACTTCGAACTGAATCAAGGGCGATTCAATCATTAAAAAATTTCGCATTTTTCTTTTACTGCTACCAGTCCAATGATTGAAAAAGTATGGGCATGGTAGCATTTTTACAAAATTTAATTTTTTCATTCGATCAACCTTTTGTCGAAATTCTGTTGCAATGATTTCATCAATCATTAGCCATATTTCATAAGGTAATTTTCTTGTGTACTGATCAAAATATCTGTCCATAAAAAAAGGGATCTTCATTTTAAGATTAGGTAATTTAATTGCTTTATATATACTTAATCACATGTAATTGTTACACAACACGTGTCAACTTTTTCTATAAAAAGCGAGGAAAGAATCTAATTTATGGATCTTAAAAAAGCTGACAATCAACTTTGGAAACTCAATGCAGGCAAACCATCAAAAGATGGTAGTGTACAGTTTGGCAATCTGGCTTATGGCGATCACGGTGAATTAAGTCTTACTTTCAACGTCAATCTTATCTCACTTGTTGAGAATGAAAATGCTTTTGTTATGACTTGCTCCTTGCCAATTGATCTTTTACCCTCGTTTAAAGCTATTGAATCACTTCTTGGGGATATCCGTGGAAATAGTAGACAATACTTTTTTATCTACAATGGAACTTGTAAAATTAAACTACCATTCAAGGAAAATGAGCTTACTGCTGATACTAATTTCGCTTATGAAGATGTTCAAAAGCTTCCTTCGGGAGCATCAATGAAGGTTACTGGAAGATTTGGATATTACCTGGACAATGAAAACAACAGATGTGGGATGTTTTTCAAAACAACCGACATTAGAGTAGGAAGAAAATAAAAAACAATTTATTGATTATACAATCTTGGATCATATTCAAAACTAAAAGGAAAACCTTGAGATAATGTCATAGCTTCAGCCATTTTATCTTTGTAAGAGTAGATAGTTTTAGCTTTTTCCGGTAGAACAATTGATTTATCATTGGGATTGTATCCATCGTTATATCCCTCCAAAAATACGTTAGTAACGTATTTAGATTTCGCTTGGACCCGTAAGTTATTGAATAATGTCTTATCATTTTTATATGCGGTTACATACTCAAGAGTGAAGTAAGAGGGCATCTGATTGGCTTTTTCCTTAACGCTTGTAACTCTTATATTTGGCGTGAATGTTACACAGTTTGGTAAACTTATCGTATCTTCCAAAAAAAGTTCTTGCCAATCATTAAACGTAAAAGAAAACATATTTGCTTTTTCATAAGTTTTACCGTACCAACGACAAGCCTCGAAAAATGTGATCCATTTTTTTAAATATTCTAAGTATCCTGCATCTTCGTATGTAAAACCCAAGTATGGATTTCTGTATAGCCAACAATAAACCATTTGTCTGTCACTATAATCTAGTAGTGAAAATTTGGGGTTTGTACAAGGTAATTTACGAGCAATTGCCAAATCTGGATATTTATTTGTCTTTGCTTTATATTGCAGCATCATTTCATCACCATTTGCTTGTAACAAATTCATTGCAGTTTGCTGGTCATCGCTGTACTTCCAGCTCCACCAAGGAATATTTATGTAATTTGCTGCAAATATTTCAGTTACTGAATTATAGCGATATTTGTCTTTTTCCTCCTCCACACCAGGGCCTGGTGGTGGTGGTTGCGGTGTTGGTGGACGTGGGGGTGGCGGTGGAGGTCCACCCTCATCTGGGGAACCTGTAGGTGGAACAAGAGGTTTTGGTAATAATTGTTCATTCAATAACGACGTAGATCCAAGTTGACCAGGACCCTCCGCTGTTGGTGTTAGAGCTGTTCCAAATTCTCCATACTGATTTTGACCAAATGGATCCGCTATTTGTTTGTATAAATTCGCGGCATCTCTTTGAACCAGTGAATTCATTTCTCTTACTTTGGCATTTTGAGCCAATATGTATGGATAATCACCATAAGGCGTAAAACGGCCAATTTTTCTTGCAAAACTCATATAATTTCATAGTCATATATTATTATGTGTGAGTTTACAGATACATGTCAAGATTAAATCTTCGAGGAGGTTTTGGGATTCCCGGAGCAGTTGCAGCTCCACTAACTAGTGCAGGTTTTGGCGTACCAATCTTAGCAATAGCCTTGTCAACTGTTCAGAAACAAATAATTAATGATGTTGAACTTGCCCAAATTAATTATCAAATTGATCAGGAAGTACTTCCAGAATATCGTGGGCTAAGTATTAGCGATAAAAGTGAACTAAAACGTGAAGCGTATGACATTTATTTTAGACGGCTTGACGATACACTTTCTGAAAATCTGAATCTTGGTAGAAGCAAAGATGTGTTACGAGCTATAATTACAGCAAAACAAGCTGGTCTTAAAAATGACGACGTGGAAGCTTTGTATCGAAAACACAATTTACTAGAGACATATGATGAAGCAATAGGCGGTTATGGCGTACCTCGTGCTCTTGCAGCCAAAACATTTATTCTCAAACAAATCAATTCAAACACCGAACTATCTATAATCAATAAGCAAATTGAAGAAGGTCAATTACCTGAACTCCAGAATTTATCTTTTAGCGAAAAAACAGCATTAAAAACGTTCGCGTATGACCTTTACTTGCAAAAGGTCGATAAAATGGTTGACGATGCGCGTAATAACGGAAGGAATGAAATTGAGCAACGAGCAATAATTGATACTCGTAAATCTAACCTAAAAGATGCTGATTACCAAGCACTATATAAAAAATATAACTTGACACCTTCAGCTATTGCGGTCACTATCTTGGGAGCTGAAAATTTAGCAGCTTTAGAATATAAAAAAGCAATTGATGGTTACATTAAAGACAAATATTCTTTGGACAGTATTAATAATTTAATTGATATGCAAAAATTTACTCCTGAAATTACTAAACAACTTAAAGATTACTTACAAGGGGAATTTGTAAAAATGGCGGCAGATATTAAAGCTGGCGAAGAAACTGCAGCTCAAATAAAAATCGCGCAAAATCCTGATGACTTTAATCCAACAAAACCGGGTAAAATTGGTAATATTGGTGTTTTGGAAGCTGTATATCCTATTGCACAAAGATATGGTTTTACCAATGTTATGCAGGAATATAAAGCTAAAAAAGAAATGATTGAGGCGGAAAAAAAGCAAAAAATACAAGATATTATAGGCGCTGTTGGCACCTTTGCTCTAGCATTAGTGTTGTAATAAAATTTATTTCCTAAATCTAAATTTGAATTTTGCTGAAGGTTTTTTAATCTCAGGTATTCGTTTGTAAGAAGGTACCTTTTCGCCTATTAAAGGTTTGTTTGATATAAGTGAAATAGGTTTAACAGGAATTTTAGTTGGCAATGCAGGTTTAATTGCTGGAATAACTGGTTTTGTAAAAAGTGGTCTTTTCAGTGGCTCTTTTGTTACTAAAGGTGGTTTAACAGCTGGTGTAATAACAGGTTTTTTAATAGGTGTTGGCACAGTTGGTTTTTGTATTACTGGTGGCTTTTGAATAACAGGTGGTTTAACTGAGATTTTAGTATTCTTAACAAAAGTCTCCTTTTTATATACTTTTTTTCCCTTATCTTCTTCAAAAGGGTTATAGTCTTTTTTACTCTGAATTAAAACCCGCTTTTTTGATTTTTCTAAGGGTGCTCCAGGACGTTTAATTGCTGATTTTTGCTTAACGTATTCTGGGGGTTGCTCATATTTTGGTAATGTGTCTTTAGCAATTGCTTGAAAATATGTTGGTGGTTTTGTGCTTCTATTTGAAGCTGCTCTTGCCAAATGCTGTTCCTTTATAGACGGCATTTCCACCTTGACTTTTGCAAATAATTTATTTAGTTCTCCTTTCTTTTTTTCCAAGTTTTTTGGAATTTTAACAGGAGCTTTAAAGAATTTACTCTTCATCATTTTCATAACTTCCTGCCTCGACGGAATTTTTCTTTCCTTATAAAACTTTGAAAATTGATCCGCTTTTGCTTTTAATTGTGCTTGAACTTTTGGATCTTTTAATGATGATATTATGGCTTTGGCTTTTTGACCCGGGGTCTTAGCTTTTCTAAATGCCATTAACCCCGGCGCTAGAGCCCCTAATCCAACCATTTCTAAAATTGCTATTTCCATTCCATCGTTCTCTTCAGTTGTTCCAGGTATATTAGATGATAAACTTGGAATAAGGTTGTAAAGTACGTCTTGAACTTGAGGGCTAACGGTTCCAATCACATCCAATCCTGCTTGAATCAAGGAATCGACGCCTTTATAAATATCGTTTTCTTCTTGAGCAGTTAAATATCCTTTCACTTCATCGCCTCCTTCAAATCTATCCAGACTGTGAGCATAAAGCGTATCCAATGGTGATAATCCCAAATCAACCCTCACAACTTCACAAGCTTCGTCTTTAATATATGCGCTAATCATATCACCAACAATATGATACGCTATACCCTTACTACCCGGCCCCGTAGTTATTGGGTTTTTAGGACTCGTCCCAGGATTAAAAACACAGCATTCGAGATCATTGGATTTTGCTAATTTTAATGCGGCATATCCTCCCAATGAGTGACCTGTTAAAATAACTTTACCAGTTAATTTATTTAAAACGGCATTTCCCTCTTTTTCAAGACTG
>ENA-UOYH01000593-UOYH01000593.1-marine-metagenome-genome-assembly--contig:-NODE-593-length-12231-cov-4.931463_pt1 | contig 12231 bp, 22 predicted proteins | sample MGYA00238175_ERZ767261 | MGnify/ENA primary metagenome ERZ767261 (study PRJEB28946, sample SAMN06267185) | marine metagenome | isolation source: Columbia River Estuary | place: USA:Columbia River Estuary...
AGAAACTTTTGTCAAAAAAATAAATCAAAAAAATAAATTATGAAATCACCTTTTGAAAAAAAGTTTTGTGGAAAATCTCCACTAAACGAATTAACAGCTAAACAGGAAGCTAATCTACCTGAAGCTTTAAAGACGGCTATCGAAGCTAAGTCTCCAACAAACTATGGATCTCCGTTAGAGCAAAAAAAATCACCTGAATACGTTGGTTATTACAACCCTGAGTACGAAGCTCACCCTTCTGAAAAACTTCCTACACGAAAAGAAAATAAAGCTGAGCTAGATACCGCTAAGTTTAGTTTATCAAAAGGTAAGCAAGCTAGAAAAGATATGATAAAAATGGAGTCAGGACCAGGAAAAACTGCTAAAGCTAAAGAGGCTTACGATCTTTCAAAGCCTTATTTTGAAGCAGATTCTAAAATGAGAAAACAAAAAAGAAAAGATTACAAAACAATTTTAAAAGCTGGAGCAACTATAGCTAAAAATATGTAAGTAAATGAGAGATATTGACAAGATCATAGTTCATTGTACAGCTACGCCTGAAGGTAGACATACTACCGTAGAAGACGTTAGACGATGGCATTTAGATCGAGGTTGGTCTGATATCGGATATCATTTTTTAATCTATCTAGATGGCTCTCTGCACGAAGGAAGACCTGTTGAAAAGCAAGGAGCTCATTGCAAAGGTCACAATAAAGGATCTATTGGAATAGCTTATGTGGGAGGAATTGATAAAGTTAATTTTAAACCTAAAGATACTAGAACTGAAGAGCAGAAAGAAGCTTTAGTATATATACTAGAGTATTTGAAGATACAACACGCAGATGCTACGATACACGGTCATAATGATTTTGCTAATAAAGCTTGTCCTAGTTTTAATGCAACAGAAGAATACGATAACATAACTAACATGTGGAAATAATGAAGAAAGTAATAGATTTTTTAAAGGGTGAATGGAACTCTTTAATGTATAAATTAATGTTTAAAAAAAAAAAAAAATGAAACCATTTACATCAAAACACTGCAACCCAATAAACTATGGTAGCCCGTTAAATCAAAATGAAAAGCCAATTACCGTTGGTGAAAACACAGGTGAAGTTAAAAAAGATAAAAAAGGAAAATATGTATTACGTAGCGAATGGAGTGTAGCTGGCGCTGAAGGTGATACTATAAGAATACCTAAAAACAAGTTTATTCAAGACGGTTATTTAATGGGAGGAGATTACGAAACTAAAAAGCTAGGCGATAAAAGCTTTGAAATAACTAAACAAAAATAAAAAAGGAACAAAAATAAATAGGCGTACCATACCTAAAGTTCCTGTAACCAGAAAGGGGTCCACATTACGTGAACCCCTTTTTTGATTTTACCCATCACAAGCTAAACAATCTTCGTTCATTGCTTGCTGTGCTATATCTCCTCGTAGCACAGACTCTGTTCTTGTATAGTACAAAGTCTTAACTCCGTTTTTCCAAGCATCAAAGTGTACTTTGTTAAGCCACTTAGGTGTTGCTTCACTAGGAAAAGCTAAATTCAAACTAACTGATTGATCTATGTACTGTTGTCTAAGTCCAGCTTGATTAACTAATTCCAATTGGTTAATCTCCTTAAAAGTCTTAAATACCTCTTTTGCGGGGATGTCGTGTCCCATAGTGATATCATCAAGCTCAGCAATATCTTGAACGCTACCACCATCAGCAAGGATCTTATTCCATATTTCATTTGTATTCAGTTTATGTTTTCTTAATAACTTTAAAAGCGTAGGATTTTTTCTTATAAAAGTACCTTTAGCTGATTGCTCTGTAAATACATTAGCAGCCCAAGGTTCTATACCTGCACTTACATTTCCCGACAACTTACTATTAGATACGGTAGGAGCAACGGCGCGCAGATGAGTGTTGCGCATGCCAGTGCCAGCACACCACAGAGGTTCACCATAAGTTTCAGCAAGAGCCATGGAAGCTCTTTCGCTTTCAATTTTAATCTGCGAAAATATTTTCCTAGTTTCAAACTGAGATAGTAAACCTTCGAAAGGAATACCCTTTTCTTGTAAGTAAGTATGCCAGCCGAGGACTCCCAGTCCCAATGCTCTCCCTTTCTGTGCAGATCGTATAGAATTCTCGAATCCGCGTAGTCCTTTCGCCCTTTGAATAAATTCTTCCATAACACCGTCAAGAAACCAAGTGGCGTCATAAATAAGGTTAGTGTCTTTCCATTCGTCATATTTTGCTAAGTTTAATGATGATAAGCAACAGACAAAGCTGTGATTCTCATCGGTGTGTAATGCAATTTCTGAACATATGTTTGTCATATGTACTTTTAATCCGTTTTCTTTATATGCTTTTGGATTTGCTTTGTTAACGTTTCCTTTAAATAATATATACGGTTCTCCAGTTGCTTTTCGCTTTCTAAGTAGTTTACTCCATCTAGTCCTAGCATTCGCATCTCCTTGTTCAAGGCGTCGCATAAACTTATCACCCACAACTGCGCATTGATGTAGGTTAAGTGATTGTCTGTTAACATCTCCTTTAGGTTCTCTGATTTCAAGCCACTCTTCGAAATCATCGTGTTCAATATTGATGTTAACCGATGCTGCTCCTCTTCTGACTGATCCTTGATTAGTCGCGAGTATTGTTGAGTCATATATTTTACAAAAGGGTACAACTCCGTCTGATGTTCCATTTCCTGTTATTGTTGCGCCAGCGGGTCTAATTTGATTAATACCGATACCAACTCCACCGCCGTGCTTAGCGAGTAGCATCATCTCTAAATTCTTTTGCCCTATATCTTGAATACTATCCGCAACATCTATACCAAAACAGCTAATAGGCAAGCCGCGATCAGTACCGGTGTTAGATAGTACAGGGCTAGCAAGACACAGCCAACCGTTCCAGATATACTCGAAGAATGTTTCTGCCATTTCTGGTTTGAATAATCTACGAGCAACTGTTTTACTGACGCGACGGTATGCTTCTCTAGGTGACTCTCCGTCAAATAGATATCCCCCGGATATTGTCTTCTTGTATACGTCCGTATTACCCCACGTAGGGTAATCTTCTCCTTTTTTCCAATTTTCATTCCAACTCATTATTTATTTTCTTTTATAAATCTATCAAATAACTCTCCTAATGTATACGCTTTTTGATGGCCATAACTCCACAAGGCTCCCGCAACCCACTTATCACCGTGACTTGCAATCCCATAGCTCGCGCACCATTCAGCGAACTTTATTGAAGTCTCTTTAATCTTCTCCTTTTTTCCAATTTTCATTCCACATATTTTATTTAGTTTTATAATTTTCTACTTCAATCAACTCAATAGGATCTATAAACCATCCTCCTTTTATTTTTACTTCAAAGAAATTATTTGTGCTTCTGTCCTCAAAATCCCATTTTGAAAATACTTTAAAAGCATCCACCTTGAAGTTTTTAGAAAATTCATAGACCCCATCAAATCCACCAACAATCAATCGTTTTAAATACAATTCATTGGCGATTCGGCCATTAATGATCTTCTTCTTTAATCCAATTTTCATTCTATATATTTTATTTATTTTGTTTGCTTTTCATAATTATGAATAAAATCCCATACATTTTCCATTGTTTCGTGGCAACAAATGATGATAAGGATGGCTAACTCTGTTAATAATTCTACGCTTCTAGCTAGTGTAACTTTCATGATAAATATAATATTGTGTAGGCTATTGCTACGTTTAAATTAACTGCTACTAAGTTCCATTGTTTTGCTACAAACACTTGAGGTATTGATAATGTACCTGCTATCATGTATGTAACTATCCCGATTTGATCCGGTAATAAATGGGGAGACATCATCATAAATGCCGTCCCCATATATCCTAATCTACTCGATAGTCTTTCCACTGGCGTTAGCTTCTTCTGCCTTACTAGACTCTTCAGCCATTTTCTTCTTAAGGTCTTCGATCGCTTGTTCATAGTCGTCCATCTGTTTAATTGTTTCTAATGTTCCTACAGCTAGATCTTTTAGATAAGCTGTTTCATCTAGTAGTTGTTGTACTACACCGATCAGTGCTTGTACTTTCTTTTCTAATAGATCTGTTCTACTTTGTTTTTGTGTTTTCATTTATATAATTGTTCGTATAGTTCGTCTTCAGTTATGACATTACCAAATGTCTTCAAAGTCTTCGCCTTCCCCAGCTTTCGAGTAATCTGTCGGCCTAGTCGCGAAAAAATCAGTATGAGTGACCCCGCCGGTAAGATGATAGAACCAATCAAGATTGCCTGCTGCTTTGGTGTCATACGCAAAATACGAGCCCAAGTCAACGTAACCAAGTTCCACAAGTTTTTCATTTGTTCTCTTTTTTATAAAGTGTTTTAAATCATTAGCTGATATACCTTCGATATCACCAGCTTCAAACATTTTGTCAATATATTTAGTTTCTAATTTAATCATGGTTTCCGCAGCTTTTATTATATCTTCTCGACATAAGTTTAGCAATTGCCCGTTTTCATTGCACATATCGCGGAATAGTTTACAACCCATTTTACTATGTAAGCTTTCATCTCTCACTGACCATTTCATTTGCTGTCCAATACCTTTAAGCAAATTGCGTAACTGAAAAGAATACAGCACTGCAAAAGCAGAGTATAAACTAACTCCTTCAGCGAAAGCTGAGAATACAGCAAGTGATTTAGCAATGCCGACTGGATTATTACCATCGTAAGCAACAAGATTATCAAAGCGCTCAGCCGTAGCAGGCTCATGTAAAAATGCTTCATAGTCCTCTAGTTTTAATGTTTCGTTTAAATAACTATACGCTACAGCGTGAATAGTTTCTTGTGATCCGAACATCATAGCCATTTGTTGTATCTCGTGCTTAGGAAACCAACCAACTACTTTCTGTGTCCAATAATCCGATACCGCGCACTCCGTCTGTGCAAAGCCGAGTAAAATGTTACCGACCAAGTGTTTTTCTTTATCATCTAATTTTTCGTTCCAATCTTTAATATCGCTCTGCATAGATATTTCGGTGTGTAACCAAAATGCTTGAGCTTGTTTTAGCCAACCTTCTGTGTAGTACTCAGGGTACTCAAAAGGTTTGTAAGCTACTCTTTCGTCAAATAATCCCATTATATATTTATTATGTGTTGTACAGTTTTTAAATCAGTCTTCCAGGCATCAATATAAGCCATTATATCGATCTTTCGCGTAGACTTTGATACTTTATCCATGTCATCTAAAACAGACCGTATAAACAGGTCTATCGTATGAAATTGTGTTTCTACGTCTTGATCCATTATTTAAAAATTGTTAACGCAAGATCTACAAAAGGTAGGTACAACACGTGCGTTGTTTGGTCAGGCTCAGGGTATGTCCTAGCACCTATTAATACTCCAGGGTAAAACCCTATTTCGATTGACCATAGTGGTTTGTTTTCGTCTTTATCCATAAACTTTTATTTTATATTCGTCTTGTAATTCTACTAATTCATTGTATTTAACTTTACCTCGTATTTCCCAGCTCCATTTAACAAACTTTTCAATTTGACGCTCGGCATACTTTTGTCTAGCTATCCTTTTTGCTTCGAAAGGATTATGCTTACTGTCTCGTCGCATTCTTTTTGATTTTGTGGTTTGTATAATGTGTGTCCGGGAAATTGTTTAGACACTAATAGCTTAAACATTTTCCATCGCATCGGAAATGATTCATTCGCTCTACCTTTAGTTTCAATTATGAAATCATCACCAATAAAATCGGGTGTATATTTAATAGGTAGTATTCTTTTACAACCTCTATTTTTGTAATCACCTTTACCATTAGCTTGTCTTTCATAAACTTCATTTTCAAAATGGAAACCAGATAGCAGAACAAAAGTTTCTCCTTCGTACTTGGTTCTTATCTTAGCTTTTCTTAAAGCTATATACATATATTTTTCCAGTCCGGAAGCAAAGTCGATACCATCATATGATACCTTCTTTGCTCTCACTGGGCCACGTTTACCGCTTCTTCTTTTAAATTGCTTTTTCATTTACTTTAGTATTTCTTTGTACTCTTCAGTAGCGTCTACCAAAGCTTCAGTAGGATTACCTGGGCTTTTAATTGCTTCCACAAGAACTTCAATATCTCTTTCTGACATTTTTACGTGACGTGAAATTTCTGCAGGACTCATGTTATTTATAAATTGACTTTCGTAGTGTTCACCATTATTACCGTTTTGGCCTATAATATTCATTCGATTAATCATCGTATTTTCTATTTCGTCTGACAAGCATCGCTTAGCAGCTTCAATATATAATAAAGCATCCATTAGCTCCTCTTGAACGTCAATTAAAAACCTATTAAGATCTTTTTCTTCGCCTTCAATCTCTTCCATCATTGTAGCTCCGTACTTTTCTTGACCAACAAGACTACGTTGATCCATCTTCTTTAGTACTTTTAGTACTATTTCATCTTTAGTGTTTATCTTCATTACAATGTCTGTTTTACAAATGTTCCATTTTCCATTTTACCCTTACGGTTAGCTATTTCATTATAAGCTGATTCAATACAGTTTTCAATTTGCATACCTTCTAACACCGCTAAGTTTGTAAGAACTACAACCATATCGCCGATAGCATCTTTTATTTCATACTTATCGTTCTTAAGTAATGCTTCAGCTAGTTCACCAGCTTCTTCCATAAGCTTAACATATTGCGTATGTGAATTGCCTTTATCATATATACCGCGATCTTGAGCCCAGTCTCTAATTAAAGGAAAGTAATTAGTTAAATTAACTTGCTTTGGTGGATTGTGATCTTGATTAAAAAAGGCTTCATAAAAAGCCTTGTTGTAAATATAGCTTCGATTATCGTTAAACATCGAGGTTCTAGCGTTAGCCATTATCCAGGTTATATGCTCTTTTTCTAACTTAAAGCTATAGTCTGGCGTTTTCCACTCCATGCCTAAGTTATCTAATAAGTTACCTTTTAATTTGTTTACTGGCACTGGAAATGTACTTGTTTGTTCTGTTGGGTTTACTTTCATATTTAATTTGAATAGATTTTTATATAATGTTCTGTCTCTTTTATAGCCATAAGACTTTTGAAGTTCTATTTCACGGTCTGATATATAATCTATATCGTCTGACTGTTCAAGAACTTCATACTCTCCCTCCTTATAGCCTTGCATAAGGGTTACTCTAGTAAAAAGATTACGTGTAACTCCGATCTTTTTACCAGGTATGTGGTATAAATAATACATATTAAGTTATTTTATTGTTATACAGATGCAGGTTATGTGCGTGATGGTAATAAGTACCAATTTCATATCCTGTCCTCTCTGCGATTAATTCTTGTAATGATGCAAATTGATACTGATCGTTGCAGAAGCCGTACCAGAGATCATTAGAACGCATATAGACAGACATATTAAGCTTATTATCTAGTACTGTGAACTGAACAGCATACGTACAAGGTGTATCATTTCTGTATGTGTCAATTTCTTTACCGTCATATATACTTATTACTGCTTGTCTAGTTTGTGGGTTGTCTTTTAGCATTGCTACGACTTTATCTATTTGATTATTTCGCTGCCATTGCCAACCGTAATTAGATCTTACGTCGCCTAAACTATCAGCCATATGCTTCCATATTTGAGGTACTTTACCGTATATCTCACCTAGCTTTTCAATGCTAGGATCACCAGATAAATACCATTGCCATTCAGCTTCTGCGTATTTAAGATTCCAATTTCTAGGTTTGTTGTGTATGATCTTATCAGAAGGATTTAATATAGTAAAACCTACATTAAACAAAGCTTTAGTATCGCCAAAATCTACACCATCAAATAAGATTTTAGGAAATAGCCAATTGTAAGCATCACTTGCAGTTTTAAACTCTGCGTTATTTATATTTGTCATAATAATATTTATAATATTTAAAGACTGTCTCCCAAATAACTACCTTCGTGTAGCTTTCAGGGTCTTGATTAGTTTTTCCTTTGTTTGTTATCGTTATCGTCCAGCGAGCATCTGTTAGCGCTTTAGGAGCAACGTGTATAGCATTTCTTATACACCACCTATAAGCTTCCCACTGTTCAGGGCTTGCTAAGTACTCGCCCATATCACCTATTTTTTTCTTAGCCATTTATTCCCAAGGCATTGAATCAACTACAATCTGCTCGTGAGGTATAAAACAACCGGACTGTGGTTCCCATTTGAAATGAGCTTCAGCACCGTTTTCACCAAGGTTTTGAAACTTAACTTTTAAGACTTTAGCCTTAACTGTTTTCTGTTCATAATCTCTGTGAACTAATATACCGTGATAACTAGCATCGTACCATTCGCCGCCACCTTTAATGTTATACATAGTAGGCTCTTCAATTTTGCCGTCCTGTGTCTTATACATTTTAGTTGGGTGAGCAACTATGAATACTAGTACATCGTACTTTTTAGCAAAGATCTCGATCTTGCTTAAGTACTCCATAGTATAACGATTAACATCTTCAGTTTTACAATCAATGTCTCTAACTTTATTAAATGGATCAATGACTAAGCATTTAATACCTTTACGCTTAACAAGCTCAGCACCTTTTCTAAGTACTGACTCAAGCGTGTAACGTTCCATATCAATATGAAAGTAGTTAGTATTACAGTGATCCGCTACTTGATTCCATTTCTCAGAGTTAATATCTGCAGCTGTTGGCATACCTTGCCAATGCTTACGCATTAACTTATGAGCGTGTAAATAAGTCGGTTGATTCTCTGGCGACGCAAACGCTGTTTTCCATCCGTAGTTATTATTATATCCGACAACCATCTGATCGACGAAATCACTCTTACCGGAACTAGGAATACCAGTAACAGTAATGAATTGACCAGTGTAAGTTGAGAAGATATCATCAAAATTCTGTAAGCCAACTTGAAATCCTGGTTTAAAGCCATTCTTAACAAAGTCGGTAACTTCATCTTCAATATCCCTGAATGTTGTAACATTCTCAAGCGGTACTGGTCTTGCTCCTGAAATACGCTCTGATAGTTTTTCTTTTCCATACTTTTGTAAATATTCATTTGCATCTTTGCAATCTTCAAACGATGCTAAGTAACAAGCTTCTGAGCCTAGTCTTCTAACTAACTCTGCTTGTAATGCTTGTCCTGCTTCGTCTGTGTCTACAGCTAGTATGATTTTTTCTTTGTCTTCGAAATAATCTATACAAGCATCTAAGTAATCAAGGTTATTACTATTTAATGTAGCTCCGTTTGGAACTGATATTGCATTTGTTATACCAGCTTCGTGTAGTGCAAGCACATCCATTTCACCTTCAACAATAACACAATACTCATAACCTATTATACTGTTTATATTATAGAATACTTTTTCAGCACCCTTATATAATTTAAAGTTTTTTCGTCCATCACGATACTTAACATTAATAAGTTGATCGCCCATGAAGTAATTAAACTTTATAACGTTCTCGGTTTTACCGGTCTGAGGCATATACTCAGGACCCTCACTAATCCTAAGATCAGTAAGGGTTTGCTGAGATATTCCCCTAGTTTTAAACCACTCAACTACTTTGCTAGCTGGAGGCTTATGTACAACCTCCGCAGGTCTTACATATACCTTTTCACTAGCACCTTTACGCTGATACGTATGTAGTTGAAATGATGTATTACAGTTGTGACAAGTACCGAGACCCCGATCCCAATCATAAGACGCGCATTTAGCCTTTTGATTCTTGGGTTTTCTATCAGAGGAACACAAAGGGCAAACCCCTTGCTTTTTTCCCTCTTCAAGCTTGTGTTGATTGAATTCGTCAATCAAAAATCCATTGATCTCTGTTGTCTGCATTTAATTTAATTTAATTTATCTAATAATATTCTTCTAAACATTCAGGACATATAATATCTTTAAAGTTCCAAGGTAACACCCGCCAGTCGTAAAAACTAAGATCTTTTTCAGTAATATCTTTGTCGCACATTTCACACTGCATTAGAACGGTAGATCATCTGCAGGTTCTGGCACTGCCGCTGCTTGTTGAGGTTGACCATCACGTGGTGCTGCTGCAACATTGTCTCCGTTAGTCCATACTACTTTGACATTACCTAAATAAGTCTTAGCTACTTTAGCTTCGCGTTCTTCTTTAGATTGCTCGACCACAACTGGTCCTTGATTTCCGTAGTTATCTACTTCATCGTTTAATGTAATTGTAATAGGTAAATACTTACCTTTTTTTCCAACATAAATTTTGTCCTTTGGGATTTCATTTAAGTTGATACTTGCTTTAATAATACTTGCCATAATTATAGGGTTTTGTTGATAAAATAATTGTCCGGTTCAAAGTCCGGGTTTTTAAAAAATAAATTGTAAGCTTCACTTGCTTGCTGAACTTTTTCTTCTCCATAAGATAAGAACTTATCAGAGCAATCATATATACCTATTTGATGCGTGTTTTTGTCTATGACCATAAAGATCATTTCATAACCAAACAACTTTTGGTATATATAAGCTTGACTGTTGTAATTGTACTTTGTTGCTGAGTATTGAAACTTAGAAATATCTGCAGTTGTTTTTAGATCAATGATTAACTTCTCATCGTGATTAACAATATCTGCTTTACCTTTCCATTGGTTTCCGAATATCTCAGCAATCCCAGGTACTTCGTACTCTACGTTTTCACCACGTATTAAATTTCTACAGATTTCATTAGCCATCATTTTTTCTACTAATAATTCTGTTTGATCTACTTCGTGTTGTAATAAGCAAAGTTCTCCGTCTGAGATCTCTTTGTACGCTTTGGTATTCCTAGTCGTTGATTCTATTATCTTAAAGTTCTTGAGCTTATGTGGTTCAAGAATAGCTGTATGAAAATAGCCTCCAACTAGGAATGCAGGGATTGGCTTCATTTGCTTCCCTAGCGCCAAAGGATTTGTTAATAAGGTCGAGATATCTGAATTACTTAGGAATTGTTTTCCAAACTTACCATAGTAATGTTCATCTTCTCTCAACTTGTTTAACTCATCTTTTCTTTTCATTATAAGGTTTTTAATGTTGCAGCTGGTATGTCATACTTCTTTTTAATAGCTTCTAGACTACCACCTGATTTGATGAAAGCTTTTGCCTTCGTTAATGCAGCTCCTTCTAATTTAGGTTTGGCTGTGTTACCTTTACCGTGAGTATTTGTAGCTAGACTACCACCTGATTTGATGAAAGCTTTTGCCTTCGTTAATGCAGCTCCTTCTAATTTAGGTTTGGCTACGTTACCTTTGTCGTGAGTGTTTGTTGCGTCACTGTCTGCTGTATCGTCAATTAGAAATAAATTTCCAAGCGCATACTTTTTAGCATAACTAGATGCTGATCCAAATTGCTGAGGTACGTTCATACCTTTTTGATTTAGATCAACTCCAACTATAGCTGTAGCTGACATCTCACTCTCACCGTCACTCAATATAGCAGTTGATGCTATTATAGGCAAACCAGCTATTTCTTCCAATTGTTCTTGAATAGTTACTGATACTCCTAACTCTAATAGAAAGGGCTTTGTTGCTTCAAGGATGTCTTCGGCCGACCGGAATTTGTATTTGCCGAATGAGTTAAATCTACTCTTTTTCGATTTAAACTTTGTCTGAATTGTTGCTAACTTTTCGTTTAAGGTCATATTCTGAATTGTTGCTAGCTTTTCGTTTAAGGTCATACTCTTATAATTACATATTTAGTTATTGATTTACATTTAACTTACAATATATCAAGCACTTGCGAGTGATCTACATTGTCGATTAATTTCTGTACCGCTTGCTTTTTTAGCTCCGATACACGCACATAAGAGCTAACACCTTTTATGTTTAAGATGCTAGCAATTTCTTTAGCTGAGTGTTTATCACAGTCTAAACCATAACTTAGTCTCAGCACTTCGTATTCATTTTTTGTTAAGTGTTTTTGCATTAAACCTTTTAAGTACACATTCATTAACTGTATGTTATAAGGCTCTGATGTGTCTGGTATATCAAACATTAAGTTTTCATCTTCATTAAAAGACTTTTCTTTTACAATAGGCGTATCAATACTTAAAAATATAGAATTAAAAAACATAGCAACCATAGCTTTGTTTTCTGGGTTTTTACGTATTTCATTTAGCTTATGTTCTGGTATACGTATGTCACCTCGCATCATATCAATTCTACGTCTTAGATTACCTTTTATACGTTTGCTGAAAAATGACTTTAATGTTTTTTCAAGATCTTCAGACTCGTTTAGCACTTCCCAGTCAAGCTTATCTACAGC
>ENA-UOYH01000598-UOYH01000598.1-marine-metagenome-genome-assembly--contig:-NODE-598-length-12183-cov-3.630018_pt1 | contig 12183 bp, 14 predicted proteins | sample MGYA00238175_ERZ767261 | MGnify/ENA primary metagenome ERZ767261 (study PRJEB28946, sample SAMN06267185) | marine metagenome | isolation source: Columbia River Estuary | place: USA:Columbia River Estuary...
TAAAAGATATGACCCCAAACTCAGCGCTAGGGCTAAGGTTGCAATGGTCGGACAATATCTGTTGCTGACCTTTTTTCACCTGTGGAGTGCGAGCCAGGTAACAACACTTTCTTATGAGTTGTTGTGGGTCGTGGTGATTGCCCAGATTCTCACTCTCGTGGTTATTGGTGCGGTGCTAGATGGTAAACCTTTTGCTAAGGGGTTAGAGTTATCTCGATGGGTTGTAATGACAGCACTCCTGTACAGTACCTTTGCCGCAAATTTAATGGGTATGGATTGGCTGTATTACGCTATTGCCTATCTTGTTATGAGCGCCAGTTTAATGTGGATTTGTATTGGAACAGAGTCGACTAGTGAGATTGCTGCTAGCTCTGATCCAGCCTAAAAATAGTAACTAATTGTCATGGATTAAACCTGTGAAAAAAAGCCTGAAGGGCTCTGCCCAGTCCGTTGTGTCGCCACTTGCCGCGGCCGTTATTAGTGTTGATGTTGAGCTAGGTCAGGCGGTGGCAGTCAATCAGATTATCGCGACCTTAGAATCTATGAAAATGCAGGTTGCAGTTAAAGCACACAAAGATGGAGTTGTACGTAATATCAAAGCTAAAGAAACTGGAACTGTTGCTAAAGGCGATATAATTGCTGATATAGAATAAAAAATTATTTATTTTAAAAAGTTTTTAATTTCATCGTAATTTGGCTCTTTTAGTGGATCTTCTGAAACCCATTTGTAACCAATTTTTCCATCTTCCATAATTATGAATACTGAACGTTTTGCTGCATTGTAATCTTTAATGTGCAATAGATCTTTTAACAAAATATCATACTCTTTGATTGTCTTACTAGTATAATCTCCTAATAATGGAAAATTGAAGTTATGTTTTTCTGAAAATGCTTTGTTTGCAAAAGGTCCATCATTACTAATTGAAATTATTTGTGCACCCATATCTGAAATTTCTTGCCATGAATCTCTAAATGTACATAATTCAACTTCACATACTGGTGAACTAGCTGCTACTATGAATGATAATACAATTTTTTTACCTTTAAATTCATCCAAAGTCCTCATTTTCAATTCTGTGTCTGGAAGTTCAAAATTTGGAGCAAGATCGCCTATATTTAGTCCCATGATCGGTTACTTCCTATTATCCTATTAATTACTTTTCAAATTTTTCTTTTCCAAAAACTTGATCGAAAAAACGAAGCATATCTTATTATATAAAACTCAGAGATGAAAGTTAAATTGGTCGGAGAAATAGCGGGCAATTATAGCACCGTAGTATTGATGTTTGGGTTTGCAGTGGTCGCAATGGCACCTGCATTATTAATTTCACGTATGATTTCACCACGTAAAAAAAGTAATCCTGTAAAATTTTTGCCAATGGAATGTGGACAAGTTCCAAGTGGTGAAGGAAGAACTCATTTTATGATGCAGTATTACCCGTATATTCTGATGTTTGTAATTTTTGATGTTGTAGCAATTTTCTTGTATGCTTGGGGTAGTTCTCTTTTAGAACTTCCAAAAAGTGCAACTTTGCCAATGTTGGGATTCTTGGCAATTATATTTGGTGCAATGTCTTTTGCACTTTATCAATCAGGGAGACGAAGAATATGGTAGTTATTTATACAAATCATGTTAATGGGGGTTGGGAATAAAATTGCTTAAAGATTTAGTAACACCAGAAAATGCAAATGTCTTCATAGGAAAACTTGGAGATATTTTAGAAAAAGCAATTGACAAACCATTGGGCTATGCTATCAATTGGGGTAGAATTTGGTCACTTTGGCCTGTGCATATTGAAACAGCTTGTTGCAGTGTTGAGTTTGGTGCAGCATCAAGTCCTAGATATGATGTGGAAAGATTTGGTATCATTGAAGCATTTGGTTCACTTAGACAATGTGATCTAATTGTTGTTCAAGGAACTATCACGCGAAAAATGGCTCCACGTCTTAGATTAGTTTATGATCAAATGCCAGAACCAAAATATGTGATTGCTATGGGAGCTTGTGCAATTACTGGAGGATTGTATTTTGATTCATACAATGTACTTCCAGGAATTGATGGAGTTCTTCCAGTTGACGTTTATGTTCCAGGTTGCCCACCTAGACCTGAAACTCTCATACAAGGATGTATTTTGTTACAAGAAAAAATTAAGAGAATGAAGGCTAGGAAGTTTGTATAATGAGTTCTGATACTAAAGTTACTACTGAAGCAAAACCAGCAGCAAAACCAGCAGCAAAACCAGCAGCAAAACCAGCAGCAAAACCAGCAGAAAAACCTGTGGAATTACCTGAATTTGAAAAAAATATTTCTGATAAAATTGTTGAAAAATTTGGTGATAAAATTGTGGTTTCATTTGTAAAAGAAAATCGCGTTGGAATTAACGTTGATAAAGAAAACGTTCATGATGTTGCTAGATTCATTCGTGATGAACTAAATTATGATCATGTGGAGTCCGTTTCAGGTGTAGATTATCCACAAGATAAAGAAATTGAAGTTGTTTATCATATTGGATCTTATTCTGATTCATCCTTGGCAAAACAATTACTTGTTTTAGCAACTAGAGCACAACGAGAAGAAAATCCAATTCCTGGAAAGGACGCAACAAAATTACCAACTCTTAGAGATATATTCTACAGTGTAGAATTTCATGAAAGAGAGGTTTTTGAAATGTTTGGAGTTTACTTTACTGGTCATCCCGATAATAGACGATTACTTTTGCCAGAAGATTGGGCAGATTTACCACCTCTCAGAAAGGACTTTGCAATAAAAGGACGATAGATATGACTGCAGAATTACCTCCTGGATTAGCAATCCAAAAAGTTGACGAAAGAATAATGACTCTCAATGTTGGACCACAACATCCTGGTTCTGGACATATGAGAATTATTGTACAAATTGATGGTGATTACATTGTCGCATGTGATCCTGATCCTGGTTATGTGCATCGTGGAGAAGAAAAAATGGCTGAATATAGAAATTATATCACAAATATTCCCCATTTAGAAAGACCTGTAATTCATGATTCTTGTAATGTACTTTATCCATATGTGTTGGGTGTAGAAGAACTACTTGGTATTGAAGTCCCAGAACGTGCAAAATATGTTCGAGTCATTTGTTCAGAATTAAACCGTTGTATCTACATCATGTATTGGCTTGCAATTTATGGTATCTTTTTAGGTCACTCTACAATGTTTATGTGGCCAGCAGGTGATCGTGAACTCTTAATTGATCTTATGGAAAAAATTAGTGGTGCAAGAGTAACACATGCACATTTTGTTCCAGGTGGAGTTAGAAATGATTTACCTCCAAACTTTGAAGAAGTATGTTTGCGTCAAGTAAATTACTTTGAAAAACGTATCAAAGAATATGCTGCAGTATTTTATGATAATCCAATTTTAATTTCAAGAACAGAAAACACTGGAGTTCTTTCTCGTGAAGACGCAATTAGACTTGGAACAACTGGTTCTGTACTTCGTGCAAGTGGAGTTGATTATGATCTTAGAATAAAGGAACCTTATGATGTCTATGAAGAACTAGATGTTCATAGTCCTGTGATGAAAGAAGGAGATTCTTATGCACGATCTAAAATCCCATGGCTTGACATGTTGGAAAGTTGTAATATAATTAAACAAGCATTACAAAAAATGCCAAAATCTGGTTCTGTTAGAGTAAAACTAAAACCAAATCCAAAAGGAAAAGGATTTGATTCAGTATACAAACGTGTAGAATCTGGTAGAGGCTCTTTAGGATGTCATATTGTTTCTGATGGAAAAGTTGAACCATACAGACTAAAACTAAGTGTTCCTTCCTTTAGAAATCTAATTGCATTGCCATATCTTCTAAAAGGTGAAAAGCTTGGTAACATGCCATCTGTTTATTGGAGTCTTAATTATTGGCCAGTGGAGGCAGACCGATAAATGTCTGTTATTGCACCTGATTTCAAACTTAGTGGATTCATTAAATCTTTAATCGATGATATTGTTTGGGCTGTTCTGATAATGTCATTAATTGGTATCCCTGCAATTATGATGATTTTATTTTTTATTCCAATGCCTGTAATTGATGGAGAATTACTTACACCATTTCTTGCATTTACGTATTTAGCGGATCCTTCACGTACACTTCCAATTGTTCAAGCATTCATGGAAACAGACATGTTTAAGATAATGGCATTTCCTGGATTTGGTTTTGCAGCATTATTAGCTGCTGGAACAATTTTTGTTGAAAGAAAAATGCTTGCAAAATTACAATTAAGAGTTGGTCCTTTTTACTGTGGTAAATTTGAAGGAATTTTACAATTAATGGGTGATGGTCTAAAATTAATTTCAAAAGAAATTATTATTCCTGCAAAAGCTGATAAACCTATTTTCTGGGCAGCGCCTGTTCTTTTTGTAGCGTCAGCTGCAGCATTTGTTGCATTAATTCCTGTTGCACCTGGTTGGGTAGTTGCAGATGTAGATATGGGACTACTTGCTGTCTTTGCAGTTATAGGATTTTTCCCAATTGTTACAATTCTTTCTGCATGGTCTGCAAATAGTAAATTTCCATTCATTGGAGGAATCCGTGCATTATTCCAAATGGTTTCATTTGAAATTCCATTAATTTTATCTTTATTGGGAGTTGTTATGGTAACTGGTACTCTTAACTTATCTGAAATTGCTGCAAGTCAATCTAGTTTCCCATGGATTCTATTTTTACCAGTTGGTGCAATTGTATTTTTCATTACAATGCTTGCAGAATTGGAAAGAATTCCATTTGATTTACCTGAGGCAGAAAGTGAAATTGTTGCTGGATGGTTAACTGAATTATCTGGAATGATGTATGGACTTGTTCAATTAGGAACATATCTCAAACTTTACGCATTTGCAGCATTGTTTGTTGTATTGTTCCTTGGTGGTTGGAATGGTCCAATGATAGTACCTCCATTACCAATGGAAATTGCTACTCATGGAATGGAAATGGGTCCAATTACATTAAAAATAGGTGGATTGGAACCATTACTTACTCAATTAATTACTCAAGAAATGCTTAATGGAACTTTGATGTTTGTTCTAAAGACAGTTGGTGTTATCTTCTTCATATTATTACCAAGAGGTGTTTTCCCAAGAATTAGAGTCGATATGTTGCTAAATCTTGGTTGGACTAAATTGATCGGTCTTGCATTCGTTAACATCTTTATTGCACTAGCTTTGGTTTACGCTGGAGTGCTAGGACCAGGAGGTTTACAATGACAAATACTGCTACAGGCATCATCCGTGCACTAAATTCTGGAATTAAACATATTGCAACAAAACGATTTACTCTTCGTTATCCTGAAGAAAAACTAAAGTTTGTAGGTGATGGTTATCAATTTGATCCTTCCACTGGTGTTGGAATTGCTGGATTAAAGGGACGTCATATGTTATTCCATGATCACTGTACTGGGTGTCAATTATGTTCTATTGCATGTGAAGGAGTTGCTGAAGCAATTGCTATGGTTAAAGTTCCAGAAGAACAAAAACAAAATAAAAAATCTATCATGCCTCAAATTGATTATGGAAAATGTGTCTTTTGTGGTTTATGTGTTGATGCATGTCCATTTTATGCACTTTACATGACTAACGATTATGAATTATCCTCATTTAGCAAAGAGGGTTTGATCTATACCCCTGCACAACTTGCAGTCAAACCATATGTTGAACAAGATAGTGAAATTGTAATTACTAAGTATGGAGCTACTCATGGCTGATGCTGTATTTCTTGCATTAACCGTTATTACAATCGGTTCTGCAATTGCCGCACTTGAAATGAGATCTTTAATTTATGGTTCAATTGCATTAATGGGAACTCTTGGTGGTATTGCTGGATTTTTCTTTATACTTGATGCACCATTTGTTGCATTGTTTCAATTAGCAGTTTATGTCGGTTCAATTGCTGTCTTAATTCTATTCACTGTTATGCTTGTAAAGAGAGAACTTATTTTCAAAAAAATTGAAGACAGAAGAAGAAAGTTTGCCGGAATTGGTTTGATGTTAATTATCATGGTATCATTAGGTGCTGTATTCTTAGACTCTGGAATTAAAACAATAACTACTGATGAACCAACAGTTGATTTTAGAGATATTGGTGCTGACTTTGTAATTTATTATTGGCCAGCATTAATTTTAATGGGTTTAATTTTAGCCGGTTCAGTAACTGGTGCATTAATTTTAGCAAGAAGGGAGGATGTGGAAAATGACCAACGAATTAGTTGATTTTACATTAGTTTCTGTTGCTTTACTAGCAATAGGAATTTACGGTCTTGCAGTAAAACGTAATTTCATTAGAATGTTATTTGCAGTTGAAATTATTATTAATGCAGCAAATCTTAACCTTGTAGCATTTGGTAGATTCTTACCTCATGCTGGTGGTCAAACTTTGGCATTATTCTCCATAGCAATTGCAGCAGCAGAAGTAGCTGTGGGATTATCCTTAATTATTGTAGCATACCGTATGTATCAAAATGTCGATATTGCTGACTTCAGGAGCTTGAAAGGATAATGGAATATGCATTATTACAGGCAGTTTTCCTGCCGTTACTGTTATCTCCAGTAGCATATATTCTTGGGAAAAAATTTGGTCCAACTCCTGCAATGTGGTTCACATTTGCAATTTTACTTTACACCACAATTCTAGTAATTAATGCAGCACTTTCTGGAACAGTAGAGGAACATTATCCATGGACTGAACAATTTGGTGAATTTGGTTTCTTGTTAGATGGACTTGCATCACCATTTGCAATAATGATTTATGTCTTATCTACAATATTGGCAATTTACTCTAAACCATACATGATTCATAAATTCCATGAACAATTTGAAGAAGAACAAAAAATTAACACTTCTGAAAGTGGTCAAACATCTATTGTTGAATCAACTGCTCTTTCAAATTATGTAAATGCTAAATCTGGTCTTTACTTTGCACTTTATCTTGTATTTGCAATGGGAATGCTTGGAACAGTTATGTCCACAAATTTGATTGAATTTTATATTTTCTTTGAGGTCATGTTAATTCCTGGTTTCTTTTTAGTTGCCTTATGGGGTGATGGACCAAGAAGAAAAATTGGTTTAATGTTCTTATTCTGGACTCATGCTGGTGCAGTTGTTTTACTATTAGGATTTTTGATGATAGGACTTACTCTTGGCAGCTTTGATTTTGCAGATATTCAAGAATCTAAACTCCCTGCAGATATTGCAATGTATTCTGCTGTTGCAATTTCAATAGGTCTTGGTGTTAAATTGGCAGTTTTCATGTATCACATTTGGCTTCCATATGTTCACGGTGCAGCACCTACACCAATCAGTGCATTATTGTCACCAGCAATGATCGGAATTGGAGCTTATGGTCTCTTTAGATTAGTTGTTGAATTTTTACCTGTAACATTTTCAGAACTTGCAATTTGGTTCCACATTTGGGGTCTTGTTACTATGATCTATGGTGGTGCAATGGCATTAATGCAAGATGACTTGAAACGTTTTCTTGCCTATTCTAGTATCAGTCAAATGGGCTATTTGTTATTCGGTATAGGATCAATGTCTGCATATGGTCTTGCAGGTGCTGAAATGATGTATGTTACTCACGCTATTGGAAAAGGTATTCTCTTCATGATGGCTGGAATTATTATTGTCAAAGTTGGAACTAGAAGCTTCTCTAAACTTGGAGGACTTGCTGGCAAGATGCCAATTACTGCAGTATGTGCAGTTATTGGTGCATTAACAATAATGGGAGTACCGCCAACCAGTGGATTTATGGGTGAATGGATTATGTTTTACGGTGCATTAGAAACTGCAATTGCAGAAGGTTCTACAGTTAGAGCCGTAGCATTTGGTTTAGGTTTAGTTGCAACAGCACTTACAATGTCATACATGCTTTGGATGCTAAAACGTGTATTCTTTGGAAAACTTCCTGAAAATCTTCAACATGTCAAAGAAGGAAGTTGGTACATGACAATCCCAATGATGATACTTGCAGGATTTTCAATTGTAGTTGGAATTTATCCAGATATTTTCTTGAAAACAATTATTCCATACATGAACGGAGTGATGGGGGTTTAGATTATGGCAACTGAAGTTTTAGAACCAACATTCGAAATAACAAGTGCATGGTTAATCTGGATGCTTCCATTTGCTGCAGCATTAATTATGCCAGGAATTGGAAAATTATCTAAAAAATCAACTGGATATGTTGCAGTTGGATTTGCTTTAATGAGTGCATTATCTGCAGCATCTTTAATTCCTCTTGCATTAGAAGCAGGTGAAGTTCATAGTCAAATAATGTGGATTGAAGCACTTGGTATCAAAGCTGGTGTATTAGCAGATCCACTTTCAATAATCATGGCAAATGTTGTTGGCTGGATTTCATTCTTGATTATGATTTACAGTACAGGATACATGAAAGGCGATAAAGACATTACAAGATTCTGGTTCTGGATGATGTTCTTCATTGGTTCAATGCAGTTAATTGTATTATCTGATAACTTACTTCAAGTATTCTTTGGTTGGGAAGGTGTCGGCCTTGCATCATATGCATTAATCAGCTTTTGGTATCGTGATAAAAAGAAAGATCATGTTGGCGTTGAAGGACGTACTGTTCTTGGAATGTTAGATTACTATTCACCAACACACGCTGGTATGAAGGCCTTCATCATGACAAAAGTTGGAGATGTGATGATGATTGCTGGTATGCTTTTGATATTTTTGTTTGCTGGTACTTTTGGATTTAAAGAATTAATGGGTGACACTGATTGGGCAACTGCGATGGCTGCTCAAGGATTACTAGTTCCTGCATTTGTTTTACTATTTGGTGGTGCAATGGGTAAATCTGCACAATTCCCATTAAACGAGTGGTTGTTAGAAGCCATGACTGGACCTACTGCAGTATCTGCATTAATTCACGCAGCAACAATGGTCAAAGCTGGTGTTTTCTTAGTAGCAAGAATTGGTCCACTTGTATTTGCTTTGAGTGCTGCAGGAATTATGGCTGATCAATTCTTTGAAATTATTGCTTGGGTTGGTGCAATTACTGCATTATTACTTGCAACTCAAGGTATGGTTAATCCTGAAATTAAGAAAGTTTTGGCATATTCTACTGGTTCTCAAATTGGTTACATGATGATGGCATTAGGTGTTGCAGGATTATCTGCTCAATATGTTGATGGTTACACTGCAGGATTTTTCCATTTAATTTCTCACGCAATGTTTAAAGCTTCATTGTTCATGGCAGCAGGAGCACTACTGCATATTGTCGGTTCTAGATTTATGACAGATATGGGAGGTCTGAGAAAACACATGAAGAAAACTTATGCTTTCATGTGGGCTGCCGGTCTTGGTTTGATGGGAGCACCATTTATCACAACAGGTTTCTGGAGTAAGGATGCAATCTTTGCTGCAGTATATGAATCTGGAAATGAATGGGCATTACCGTTATTCCTTATCGCTATTTTGACTGCTGTAATTACTGCATTCTATACCACAAGAATGCTTGGTATGGTATTCTTTGGAAAGAAGAGTAAGCATATAGAAAAAATGGAAGAAGAAGGACATCATATTCATGAAGCATCAGCATCGATGTGGATTCCATATGGAATACTTGCAGTACTTACAATTGGTATTGGTATAATTGGATTATCTGCTGAAGAAGGAATACATCATGTATTTACTGAATATCTTGAGCACTCCTTTGGTATTCATAGTGCACATGTTACAGCAGAAGCATCCATCTTACCTGGATTCTTACAAGGACTTAATCCAATCGCACTTGGTTCATCATTAGTGGCATTTGCTACAGGTATTGGATTAGGATATATCTTCTACATTGGCAGATGGGTTGATCCTGTTAAATTTGTAAATTCAAATATCTTCTTTTATTCAATTCACAAACTTTTCTTAAACAGATGGTATCTTAACGCCTTGGTATACTGGTGCTTTGTTACAACACCATTATGGTTAGCAAGGGGTGTTTCTAGATACTTTGAGAAGACAGCAATTGATTATGGTATGAATGATGGAGTTCAAAAAGCAGTTAGTTGGAGTGCTAAAGTGATTCAGGGAACTCAAACTGGTGTATCACAATCGTATCTATTTGTATTTGGAGCAGGATTATTATTCGTAGTCCTGATATTGTTGATATAGGAGATTTGATGACATGTTAGAAATTACTTCAACTCCTCTTGTAATAATGGCCATATTGGGTACTGTTGGTATCCTTCTTCCAATCATTAGTATTGCAAGAAAAGAACAGGGATCTAATTCATTTTATGCTATAATTGCATTTTCTGCATTAATCGTATCTATGGGATATGTTGGATACCAATTCATTGAAGATAATGTTTCTCCATCTGCATTATTCTCTGAAGATGTTGTAGTTGATGATGCATTTGGTGGATTCTTTGCAATAGCAATGTTAATTGTTGCTTTGTTCACCACTGTTGGTTCTTTTAATTATATGCGAAAACATAATTCTCCTGCTGTTTACTATTCTCTAATTTTACTTGCAACTATTGGTATGGTTCTAGTTGCATACTCAACTGACCTTGTAATGCTATTTGTAGCATGGGAGCTTATGAGTATTCCAACATACATTTTAGTTGGATTTATGAAAAAGAATCCAAGCTCAAATGAAGCAGCTTTAAAATATTTCTTGTTTGGTGCATTATCTTCTGCAATCATTGTTTATGGTATTTCACTTTCATACGGATTAACTGGTTCTACAAATATTGGAGAAGTCATTCAGGGTTATTCAACACTTGACCCATCACTGCTTCCACTTGCGTTACTTTCCGTTGGATTGTTTATTGCAGGATTTGGATTTAAAATGGGACTTATTCCATTCCATCAATGGCTTCCTGATACCTATGAAGGTGCACCTGCACCAATTACTGCACTTCTTGCAGCAGCAACCAAAAAAGCTGGATTTGCTGCAACGATTAGAATTGTAGTTTTGGGAATGGTAGTTTTACATCTTGATTGGACTCTGGCACTTGGTATTATTGCAGTAATGACAATGACTATTGGTAATGTTGCAGCAATTATGCAAAAGAACATTTCTAGAATGTTGGCGTATTCTAGTATTGCACATGCAGGTTACATCTTGATTGGACTTGCAGTAGCACCACACAGTTCTCTTGGTTTACAAGGTTCTTTGTATCAAATTATGAATCATGCCGTAATGAAAGGTGCTGCATTTATTGCAATTGCAGGAATTGTCACAACTCTTGCAGTAACTCATATCGATAAATTACAGGGACTTGGAAGACGAATGCCTATTACTGCTTTAGGTTTGGTAATTGCACTATTTGCTTTAGCCGGAATTCCACCACTTTCTGGATTTTGGAGTAAATTGATGTTATTTGGAAGTGCATTAGATGCAGGTTCTGCATTATGGTGGGCTCCATGGCTTGCAATTGCAGGTGTTCTAAACAGTGCATTGTCACTTGCCTATTATGGTTGGTTAACTAGAAAGATGTACTTTGAAGGTGAAGATCAAAAGAGAGTTGTTGAACCAAAATCTGTTATAGCAGTTATGATATTCTCAACAATCTTCTTAGTAGGATTTGGTGTTTATCCAGAACCATTAATTAAATTTGTAGAACTTGCAACTCCAGTTATTGGTTTAGGAATTATGCCTTAAACGAAGTAAATTTAATTAATTTTTCTAAATTTCTTTTTGCATCATTGTCTGGAATTTTTCTCAAAAATAATCTTGCTTTTTCAGAATATTCTTTTAGTAATTCTTCCATTTTGTTAAATCCATCTCTAGGATCTACACTTTTTTTAATTAGTAAATTAAATAATTTTTCTTCATTTTTCCAGTCTAGTAAATCATCTCTAATTTGATATGCAATTCCAATATTTTTTCCATACCCTGTTAATGCTTCAATTTGCTCTTCTGTGTCACCGTCTTTAACATTATTCAGTAACGCATCAATTTCGGATTGTGATAATAATTCTGCCATTTTATTGTAGTATAAATTTACTGAAATAGACTTTGTTTAATTTAACATCTGGAAGGAATCCTTCAATTTTGTGTGAAATTTCATTTCGTAAAGAATCACGTTGTGAAATGTCACTTAAAAATCTTGTTGTCTTACTTGATAAAACAGAAATAATCATATCTTTTACTAAAAAATCACGCGCTTCTAAGTTTGCTCGGCTTGCTTCATCAGT
>ENA-UOYH01000599-UOYH01000599.1-marine-metagenome-genome-assembly--contig:-NODE-599-length-12166-cov-7.715278_pt1 | contig 12166 bp, 3 predicted proteins | sample MGYA00238175_ERZ767261 | MGnify/ENA primary metagenome ERZ767261 (study PRJEB28946, sample SAMN06267185) | marine metagenome | isolation source: Columbia River Estuary | place: USA:Columbia River Estuary...
TGTAATAGTCAGGTAACCATACGTCTCTATGTACGTATGTAGCCGTGTCTATACGGATATGTGCTCGCTAGGTAATCGCCTATCGAGATGGAGATATACATCTCACTGCCCATTGCCAGCTCATGAAGGAAGATATCTTTCAGATATTACTTACTTGATATACGTAGATCCACTTACGTAGGAACTCCGTATCTCACCTTCAGCAGCAGCTGTCGCCTTCTGTACTCTGTATCCAGGAAGATCGACTATCGCTGAGCAGCCTCCTTTCCTTCAGCTCTCACAACTTAATATAGCAGTAAACCTAATGCTTTAACCGTTGTCCATCAACACAATCAAATGCCTGTGTCATTATTTTAAAATACGAAGTGCTTCCGTCGACAAGCACCGCAGAATCGCATAACGATTATCCTCCACGAGAGACGAAATCCATCCATAATTCCTCGCATAGCACGAGACGAATTCAACGGTCAACATGGCGACCACGGAATTGGCTTCAATCTACATGCCGTACTCCAATCTTGGAGACGACAAGAATAAGCCCACCGAGAAAATGGTCACCAGAGGATACATTGAGAATAAAGACAAAGTGGTCTTTCCCATGTTCCCTGGACCAAAGTTGACCAACGGTCGTTCACATACGATCGATGGCGGTAAACAAAATACCCAGACGACAGTGAAGTATTTTGCGCTACCAACTACCGGAGTGCACATCCTTCATCTAGTCCTCAAATTCGTCGAATTCAACCTTCTCCTCAGCGAACTAGGCTGGGATGCACACGAAGCGAAGCTCTTGTCAACTGAAGAAGATAACAAGCAAGAACATGCTAAGCTCAAATGCAACGCGTTGAATAAATTCTCCGATGATGGTACACCCCTCAGTGGTGCACCTCTCGCAAAGATTGAGAAACAGGTAATTGCCCTCGAGAAGCTCATCAGTTTTTCGGTAAAGGCGATCAACACCACAGCAGACCGCGCCAGTCAGATGCTCGGCAGACTCGTTGGTGCCTACCAATCCAAATTAAACAACATCACTACCAATTACTTCAAGTCCACCTCAAGCCATAGTGTTCAGAGGTGGGACGTTATCAAGGTCCCTTGTTGCAAAAATCCTGTGGATCCAACCACGATGATATTCCCTTTGATGAAATACGAAGGTGATGTTGATGAAACCACAGACGAAACGTCCGATTACAAGATGCAGTACATGGCAGTATTTCACACAGTTGAAGTCGAAGCCCATCGTAGGAAAACTCTTAAGGCCATTCAACTTATGTCATATAAGTTGTTGGTAGATGTTCATGGGTACGGCCTTGCCGAAGCCACACGGACATACTTGGAACGAAACATCCGTTTCCCTGTTACGTTAGTATTCACGTGCAAAGAATGGTCCGACATGATTGTTGCGATCAATAATTATTTGCCGTACCTGACTACGTTCAAGGATGACGAGAGATACAAGGATAACGCCGAGATCCCTCGTGCGAACGTGGAATTCACCCAGGTGGAGTTATGCAAGATTCTTTTGCACAGCATGCCTGATTACGTTCGAACAGCCCTTAATGTGCAAAGCCCACACAAACTTGTTGAAACTGATTTAACTCCGCTAGTCGAACGCATTGATGCCATCTTGGTACAACGCAAGGCGGACAGGAATCTAGACAAGGCTATCAAGGCTAACCCTAAACCCGGTCCTACCAAACCCAGCAACCAAAAGAAGCAAGGGGGTGGTGGCGGCAAGAGTGGTGGAGGGGACAAGAGCCAATACAAGAAATCATCTCCTGAGAATCCTAGAGACGGGGGATGTTCTAATTGCCAAAAGGCTGGCAAGGGTGCATGGCATACTCATGGCACGAGGAATTGCCACATCTTCAATACAGATGGCTCAAAGAAAGGCTCCCGAGGAAGAGACCTCCGGGACCACGACAAGAAAGCAGAGATGGAAGATTTGTACGACATGTTCAATAAATTCCAAGACAGCAGAAACAAGCGCGATCACTACAGACATGAACGTCGTGACCGCTCTCGCTCTCGTTCTCACTCTCGTTCACGCTCTCGTAGCCCAGGACATCGTCGCAGCAAAAGCCGCCGCTACGATGACCGCTACTGAGAAGTTGGGTCAAGCACTCGAATGGAAGAATTAAATAACTTAAAACTAAATGGAACTGATTCAAATGAACGTCCCAATAAAAGAAGGAAACATAATACCATAGACTTTGATCTATATAACCTCGACCATTCGCCGATTAAAGGTGCTTTACCTGATTGGAGCGGCGTCAAAGATATGCACGCCTCACTCCGACAAAAAGTAATTAAGGGAAATGGACTTAAGACTGTTGTTGTCGCAGCGTCCTTAACCAAGACGGGGGATCGAAATTCTCGACCCTTAGTTTTATTACTCGATTCCGGAGCAGATGATGACATCATCTTCTTGCCCGATGAAGAAGTGGATAACTTTGATCCTACTCCTTTAGCTCATCCAAATGTATGGACTACGTCCAACGGCCAATTCAACACGAATGAGGTGGCTACCCTCAGCGTCTTGCTACCGGAATATTCCCAAAGCAAGATCATGTCGTGTACAGCCGATATTAAACGTATCCGTAGCAGGAGAAGCGTCCAATATGATGCCATCATTGGTGTTAAAACCCTTCATGCTTGGGGAGTTACTATGCAATTCAAAGAGAAAGTCCTTGAAATTGACGGTATCTCACGTCCTATGAAAGATAAGGACGCATTCAAAAACGAAACTATCTTAATGAATATCTACAACGAGGCCCTTGAGCCCCAGTCTACCAAAGAGGAGACTGCGAGAGCCATTAAGATTTTGGATGCCAAATATGAAGCCGCCGACTTAAATAAGATCGTCGAAGACAATTGCCCTCACTTATCTCGAATGCAAAGACTCCAACTACTCAACTTACTCACAAAGCATGAGAAGATGTTTAGTGGTACGCTTGGCGAATGGAGAGGAGAGGAAGTCCACTTTGAGCTCAAGCCAGGTGTGAAACCGTTTCGTGGCAGACCGTTCCCGGTGCCACAGATTCATAAAGCTACAATCATAAAAGAACTACATCGACTAATTGATATCGGTGTTCTGGAGCAAGTCCAGCAAGCAGATTGGTTAAGCCCGTCCTTCATTATTCCAAAGTCTGACGGCACAGTCCGCTTTCTCTCCGATTTCCGTCAGCTTAATAAAGCGTTGGTACGCCGTCCTTTTCCACTTCCTAAAGTGTCGGACATGTTACAGCAGATGGAAGGCTTTACATTTGCGTCCGCGATCGATCTCAATATGGGTTACTACCATTTGAAACTCGACGTAGAGACGATGAAGATTTGTGCCATTGTATTCCCTTGGGGAATATACCGCTACAAGAGACTTCCAATGGGAGTCGCTTGCAGTCCGGACATCTTCCAAAGTAAAATGAGTTCACTCTTTGCAGAGCTGGACTACGTGCAGGCATATATCGATGATTTGCTCTGCCTTTCCAAAGGAACCTTTGAAGACCATCTAGAAAAACTAGATTTGGTATTACAAAAACTTAGCGACGCTGGCTTGCAAGTAAATGCAGCCAAAAGTAATTTCGCAGCTCAAGAGATTGATTATCTTGGATATCATCTCACAAAAGAAGGAATTGCACCGCAACATTCCAAAGTCGCCGCTATCCTTGCTCTCAAACCACCTCGCAACGTGAAAGATCTTCGCCGTTGCCTCGGTATTATTCAATACTACCGAGACTTGTGGGTGTCAAGAACACAGCTCCTCGCGCCGCTAACTGATTTAGTTGGCGAGTGTGGAACCACCAAACGCTCTACCAAAAAGAAGCCACCTTGGCATTGGGAGCAGGTTCATCAGGATGCTTTTGATGAGATCAAGAAGGTTATCGCCCGAGATGTTATCTTGGCCTACCCGAACTTCAGTGAAGAATTCACAATCTATACTGATGCTTCAACTCGCCAGCTTGGGGGAGTGATAACGCAAAATAACCGTCCCATTGCCTTTTTCAGCCGGAAGCTAACTACCGCGCAAATGAAGTACACTGTGACGGAACTTGAACTACTTTCTATTGTTGAACTCCTGAAAGAATTCAAAGGTATGCTACTTGGACAGAAGCTGGTGATTTACACAGATCATCAGAATCTTGTGCGGGATAGCTTAGGCAGCACCTCTGACAGAGTGCAGAGATGGAATCTACTCCTCAATGAGTATGGAGCCGACATTAGGTACATCAAGGGTATTGATAACACCGTTGCTGATGCCATTAGTCGATTAGATTATTGCCCAAAAGTAAACCCTCATCCAGAAGACGAACTCGACAGCAAAGGGAATTTTAGATCTGAATATTCACACCGCAAGTGGAATAAGATGGTCTCCCTCTTTTCTCATTATCAATACGACGATGAGAGTGTTCTGGAAGAAGAAGATGTGACAGAGCCAAAGGTTTGCATGTCACATGTCTTTTCAACTTCAGCCGCAGATGACGAGGAAATTTATCCAGTCACTGTCAAGGAAATAGCAGATGCCCAACGCGAGGATTCAAAGATGAACCATCTCTTCCAAGCTCCAGGCAAAGACAAGCGTAATCAAAAGATGATCATAGATGACACTGTCGTCTTGGTTCGAAAGAACAGAGCCTCGGATCGCCCGAAGCTCATCATTCCGGAGAAACTACAGGCTAAAGTTCTTATGTGGTACCACCACTATCTGCAACATCCGGGTACCGACCGTATGGAAGGTACTATCGGCGCCGTCATGTATTGGCATGGCATGAGTGCACAAATCAGACGATTGTGTAAAACTTGTCCCAGGTGTCAAAAAGGTAAGGCACGCAAGCGTAAATACGGTCAGCTTCCTCCTAAGGATGCGATTGTTGTCCCATGGCAGACTCTCCATTGCGATTTGATTGGTCCGACGACAATTAAGTCCAAAGATGGAACTGAAATGGATTTCATGTGTTTAACCATGATAGACGCTGCTACTGGATGGTTCGAAATTGTCGAACTCCCTAACAGGATGATAGAGAAGAAATGTCCTCGGACTGGCAAGACTTCTGAAGTGGAAATCATTGACAAAACTTCAGCTACAGTCTCTCATCTCTTAAACAAATGCTGGTTAAGTCGTTATCCACGCCCAAAGTACTTGGTGTGTGATAATGGTTCTGAATTTGAACTGCATCTGAAAGCGCTGTGTAAACAGTATCAGATAGGACGTAAGCCGACTACCAGTAAGAATCCGCAAGCAAACGCGATTTTAGAACGAGTGCATGGAGTCTTCAATGACATGCTCCGTACCTCCAACCTCGACGATAGTGACTCTATCGACGACATTCGAATTGACCAATTTATTACAAATGCTGCATGGGCAATTCGATCCACTTACCACACCGTGCTCAAGGCTACTCCAGGTGAAGCAATTTTCGGACGTGACATGTTATTTGACATTCCGTTCGTCGCCGACTGGAGTGCGATAGGTCGCCGCCGACAGGAGCTCGTGGACAGAAACAACGTCAGAGAAAACAAACGACGTCTCCCATATGACTATGTTCCGGGGAGTAAGTGCTTAATCATCAGCGAGATCAATGGTGAAAAGCAGCGCAAAGCTTTAGACAAGAATAAGGGGCCTTATGAGGTCACAAATGTCTTTACTAATGGTACTGTCCGTATTCAACGTGGTTCTATCAATGAACGAATAAATATTCGACGACTTACCCCCTTCTTCGAGGCAGAAGAAGCTACAGAAGCAAGTAACAACGTATAACTTGGGGGAGTGTATAGCTTTATAAATATAAACGAATGACTTAGAAATTAATCAAACGCATCGACGCTTATAAAAGACAACAGTTGATTTGATCAAAACCTATCACGAGCTAACACACACTTCAAGCCTTCGGCCTGATGTGCATTGGTCGCACCCAGACTTACAGTCAATCACTTAACTGTCACCGGTATTCACACGAGTACCGCACGCGCTCCTCTTAAAGACTTAATTTTTTCCCACAGGGTTTTTGTCTCTTTGAGCCCACTGTTAATACGAACAGCACGGGGGAGAGTGTAATAGTCAAGTATCATACGTCCTTTAGGTACGTATGTAGCTGTGACCATACAGATAAGTAGCCCCTCGCTAAGCTATCGCTTATCGAGACTCTCTTGCCTGACATATGCCGCCTTGGATCGGTTCACGTACGTGAACTCACTTAATCTTTACTTGACCTCCTATTGTCGGAATTAGTACAGATTGTCCTGTAGCCTCGATACACCACCTCATTTCTCTGAGCTGTTGTCACGGCTAGCTGCAGCTCCCTCCTTCGGAGCGCTCACAACTCTTCATAGCAAGTAAATTAACATGCTTAATCGTTGTCCATCACTACACATACAGTAGCTTGTGTCATTATTTTAAAATAACCAGAGCTTCCGTCGACAAGCTCCGCAAAATCGCTATCTGATTACCTCGAAACGAGAAGAACGCATTTCTACATCCCTCGCGAAAAGCAGGACGACCGCAACATCATCATGTCGCAAAATGAACAGGCATCGATCTACATGGCCTATTCCAATCTTCGTGAAGACCAAAAGAAGCCGACAGCAGCACAAGTGCAAAAGGGGTACATCGAGGATAAAGAACGTGTCGTCTTTCCCGTGTATCCATTGCCGAAAGTGACTAATGGCCGCAAACATACGATTGATGGCGGTCATCAGCACACTAAGAATACGGTGACGTACTACTCTCTTCCGGCATCCAACCTTCACGCCAGCAACATTATCTTCAAATTCGTCGAACTCAAACACCTCCTCGTAGAAACAGGATGGGAAGAACACGAGCAAAAGCTCCGTGGTCAACTTACTGTTGCCCAAAGGAAAGTCGCCGAGGATCAAGCAGACATCATGAATAAGTTTGATTCCAAAGGTGACGTTCTCGACAACAGCAAAATCAAAACTCGAGAGAAAAACGTCAGCCAAAACCTTAAGCAGGTCAAGACCCATATTTCATCGATCAATAGCAATGCTGATCGTGCAGGAAGTATGCTTGGCAAACTTTTGGGTCCGTATCAATCTCAACTCACCGCCATCATCAACGACTACATGTACCCATCTACGTCCTTCGAGGAAGAAGAGTGGGAATGTGCTAAGTTCGCCTTCTGCAAAGACCCGACGGACACTACGAAGTTGATGATTCCCTTGGAGCCGTATGACGAAATGATCTACGATGACAAGGATGACACGTCTGATTACAAAGTGTGCCGTAAGGCAATGTTTCACTCGGTAACAAAGACAGGACACCGTCTAAGAACTTTGGATGGTATTACTAAGTGCGCATACAAACTGCTAGTGGAAGTACATGGGTACGGCCTTGCTGAAACGCAGAAGCAGTACATGATGTTCAATCTTAAGTTCCACAACACCTTCACTTGCAAGGCTTGGGCAAGTATGTTGAAGTCAATCAATCGACTCTTTTGTTACTTGACCACCTACAAGGATGATGACCAGTACGCCAACAATCAAGATATCAAGCGTGCTAATATCCCCTTTAACGAAGTAGAGCTGTGCAAGATCCTCTTGAATAGCATGCCAAGTACGACCAGGGATGCTCTTCGTGTTCAAGTTCCCAATCGTCCGTTGGAGTTGGAACTCGAGCCGCTGATCAATCGCATCGATGCCATCTTGACTCATGAGAAGAACAAGAAGGCACACGCAACCAAGGACTCTACCAAGAATGGTCCTCCTAGTACCAACCCTAGAAACCAACAGAAGAAAAATGGTGGAGGTGGAAAGGGAGGTGGTGGAGGCAATCCCAATAAACCTACGCCTGACAACCCCAAGGATGGTGGTTGCTCCAATTGCCAAAAGAATGGTATCAACGCGTGGTTTACCCATGGTACACGCGGTTGCCGCACCTTTGAAGTCAATGGAGACAGGAAAAAGAAAGGTGGCACTCGTCACTTAAACGATCATAATCAAGAAGAACCTTCTGGTGATTCCAAGATCATGTCACTCATCAATAAGGCGCTGGACGCACGTGACTCTCGTAGTAGAGATCATTATAGACATGACCGTCGTGAGCGTTCCCGTTCTCGCTCCAGGTCTCGTTCACGCAGCCCAAGTTATCGCAGCCGTAGCCGTCGTCGCACGCACCATGATGACTACTGAAAAATTGGGTCGGGTACCCGAATGGAAGATAATAATTTAAATCTAAACAATGAATCTGATTCTTATGAACGATCTGTTAAACGAAGGAAATCTAATACTATCAATTTTGACTTGTATAACCTCGACCATTCGCCGATTAAAGGTGCTCTACCTGATTGGAGCGGTGTTAAAGACATGCACGCATCGCTTCGTCAAAAAGTAATTAAGGGTAATGGATTAAAGACTGTCGTTGTCGCAGCATCCCTGACCAAGAAGGGTGATCGGAACTCGCGCCCCTTGGTTCTATTACTTGACTCCGGTGCAGATGATGATATCATATTTCTGCCCGATGAAGAGGTAAAACAGTTTGAACCTACACCTCTAGCTCATCCTAATGTGTGGACCACGTCCAATGGCCAGTTCAATACTAATGAAGTTGCAGAACTTTCCTTCTTGCTTCCTGAGTATTCTCAAAGTAAGATTATGGCTTGTACGGCTGACATTAGACGTGTCCGCAGCAGGAGGAGTGTCCAATACGACGCCATCATTGGTGTTAAAACCCTTCACGCTTGGGGAGTAACTATGCATTTCAAAGAGAAAGTCCTTGAAATTGATGGCATCTCCCGTCCTATGAAAGACAAGGACGCATTCAAAGATAAAACCTTCTTGATGAATATTTATAATGAAGCCCTAGAGCCACAGTCAACCAAAGAGGAGACTGCTAGAGCCGTCAAGATATTGGATGCGAAGTACGAAGCCGCCGATTTAGATAAAATCGTCGACGAAAATTGCTCTCATCTTTCTCCCATGCAAAGACTTCAGCTACTCAACTTACTCAAGAAACATGAGAAGATGTTTAGTGGAACTCTTGGTGAATGGAAAGGTGAGGAAGTCCACTTTGAGCTTAAGCCTGGTGTGAGACCCTTCCGTGGTAGACCGTTTCCGGTGCCACAGATTCACAAAGCCACAATCATTAAAGAACTTCAACGACTAATTGACATAGGAGTTCTGGAGCAGGTGCAACAAGCAGATTGGCTCAGTCCGTCATTCATTATTCCGAAATCAGACGGGACAGTCCGCTTCCTCTCCGACTTCCGCCAGCTTAACAAAGCGATGGTGCGACGTCCCTTCCCTCTTCCTAAGGTATCGGACATGTTGCAACAAATGGAAGGCTTTACTTACGCCTCAGCAATTGACCTCAATATGGGATACTACCATTTGAAGCTTGACCTCGAGACGATGAAGATCTGCGCTATTGTTTTCCCTTGGGGAATTTACAGATATAAGCGACTACCGATGGGAGTTGCTTGCAGCCCAGACATCTTCCAAAGTAAAATGAGTTCACTCTTTGCAGAGCTGGACTATGTGCAGGCTTACATTGATGATTTGCTCTGCCTCTCCAAAGGAACCTTTGAAGACCACTTACACAAACTTGATGTGGTGTTACAAAAACTCAGCGACGCTGGCTTGCAGGTTAATGCAGCCAAAAGTAATTTCGCAGCTGAAGAGATTGATTACCTTGGGTATCATCTCACGAAAGAAGGAATTGCTCCGCAACATTCCAAAGTCGCCGCTATCCTTGCTCTCAAACCACCTCGCAACGTGAAAGATCTTCGCCGTTGCCTCGGTATTATTCAATACTACCGAGACTTGTGGGTGTCAAGAACACAGCTCCTCGCGCCGCTAACTGATTTAGTTGGCGAGTGTGGAACCACCAAACGCTCTACCAAAAAGAAGCCACCTTGGCATTGGGAGCAGGTTCATCAGGATGCTTTTGATGAAATCAAGAAGGTTATCGCCCGAGACGTTATCCTGGCTTACCCGAACTTTAGTGAAGAATTCACAATCTTTACTGATGCGTCAACTCGCCAGCTTGGGGGAGTGATAACTCAAAACAACCGTCCAATTGCGTTCTTCAGCCGTAAGTTGACCACTGCGCAGCAGAAGTACACAGTCACGGAACTTGAATTACTTTCCATAGTCGAACTATTAAAAGAATTCAAAGGCATGCTACTTGGCCAGAAGCTGGTGATTTATACCGATCATCAGAATCTTGTGCGAGATAGCTTGGGCAGCACCTCTGACAGGGTTCAGAGATGGAATCTACTCCTTAGTGAATATGGAGCCGACATTAGGTACATCAAGGGCGTTGATAACACCGTTGCTGATGCCATTAGTCGTTTAGATTATTGCCCCAAAGTTAACCCTCATCCAGAGGATGAATTAGATGCTAATGGAGAGTTCAAGACAGAATATTCGCACCGCAGGTGGAATAGACTCGTCTCTCTCTTCTCACACTATCAACAAGATGATGTGAGTACTCTGGATGCAGAAGATGTGACACCGCCATTTATGTGCATGTCACATGTGTTCTCAAACTCAAACGCCGATGACGAGGAAATTTATCCTGTAACCGTCAAGGAAATCGCAGATGCACAAAGGGAAGACGCAAAGATGAATCATATCTTTGAACGCCCTGGCAAAGACCGACGCAATCAAAAGATGATCATAGACGACACTGTTGTCTTGGTTCGAAAGAATAGAGAATCGGATCGCCCGAAACTCATCATCCCAGAGAAACTTCAAGCGAAAGTCCTTATGTGGTATCACCACTATCTGCAACACCCTGGTACTGACCGTATGGAAGGTACCATCGGCGCCGTCATGTATTGGCATGGCATGTCCGCTCAAATTCGACGGCTATGCAAACATTGTCCCAGATGTCAAAAAGCTAAGGCACGCAAGCGTAAATACGGTCATGTTCCTCCAAAGGAAGCGATCGTTATTCCATGGCAGACCCTCCATTGTGACTTAATTGGTCCGACGACTCTTAAGGCAAAGGATGGAACTGAAATGGATTTCATGTGTTTAACAATGATAGACGCTGCATCTGGATGGTTCGAAATTGTCGAACTCCCTAATAGGATGGTTGAGAGAAAGTGTCCAAACACTGGGAAGAGTATTGAAGTAGAAATCATTGATAAAACTTCAGCTACCGTCTCCCGCCTCTTGAACAAATGCTGGTTAAGTCGTTATCCACGCCCAAAGTATATGGTGTGCGATAATGGTTCTGAATTCGAACTACATCTGAAGAGTTTGTGCAAACAATATCAGATTAAACGTAAGCCGACCACCAGCAAGAATCCGCAAGCAAATGCGATTATTGAACGAGTGCACGGAGTCTTTAATGACATGCTCCGTACCTCGGGTCTCGATATGGAGGAAACTCTAGATGACCATCGAATTGACCAGTTTATTACAAACGCTGCATGGGCAATTCGAGCTACATACCACACCGTGCTCAAGGCAACTCCTGGTGAAGCAATTTTTGGACGTGACATGTTATTTGACATTCCATTCATCGCTGACTGGAGTATGATAGGTCGCCGTAGACAAGAGCTCGTGGACAGAAACAACGCCAGAGAAAATACCAGGCGTCTCCCATATGACTATGTTCCGGGGAGTAAGTGCTTAATCATCAGTGAGATCAATGGTGAAAAGCAGCGTAAAGCTTTAGACAAAAATGAAGGCCCGTATGTGGTTACCAATGTCTTCACTAATGGTACTGTCCGTATTCAACGTGGTTCAGTTAATGAACGAATAAACATTCGACGACTTACCCCCTTCTTCCAGGCAGAAGAAGCTGATACAGCAAGTGATACAAATTAACTTGGGGGAGTGTACAGTTTAAAACTAAAAAAGAGTAACAAATACATTCGACTACACATCAACACTTACAAAGTAGCACTGACAACAGTTGATTTGATCCGAAAACCTATTACAACTTGTACACACGCACACAGCCTTTAGCTTACTGCGCTCAAAGTCACAACCAGTCTTACAATTACAACGCATACACGTCACCGGTAGTAAGAATACCGCACGCGCTCCTCGTTGAGAGTTAATTTTTTCCCACAGGGTTTTTCTCTCTCTGAGCCCACTGTTAATACGAACAGCACGGGGGAGAGTGTAATAGTCAGGTAACCATACGTCTCTATGTACGTATGTAGCCGTGTCTATACGGATATGTGCTCGCTAGGTAATC
>ENA-UOYH01000601-UOYH01000601.1-marine-metagenome-genome-assembly--contig:-NODE-601-length-12162-cov-5.410012_pt1 | contig 12162 bp, 9 predicted proteins | sample MGYA00238175_ERZ767261 | MGnify/ENA primary metagenome ERZ767261 (study PRJEB28946, sample SAMN06267185) | marine metagenome | isolation source: Columbia River Estuary | place: USA:Columbia River Estuary...
TGGACTTGAAATCTGAATGACAACTACAACCTTTAACCTTGCGATCAGAGCGCGCCGCCCGCAGCGGGTGGCAGGACTTTGACGTTCTGCTAAAACTAACTGAGAAAGATATACACATGAAAAAGAATATCAACAGTCACATTCCTCTCATTTGGATTGTCGTTACTCTGGCACTTGCATCTGCCGTGTGCGCGATAGAAGCTCCGCTGACGCCGCAGAAGTTGTTTGAAAGGGCTACACATGTCGTCATGGGGAAAGCGAAGGCGATCTACACACGCACCGAGCAAAAAGGCGATTGGAAGTATACCTATTACATTGTCGAGATAGGTGTGAATAATTCCGAAAAAGGAGAGGGGATACATAGGAACCACTCGATTTATGCTAGGTATTGGCATCGCACATGGATTGGGAATGGCCAAATTCCTCCCTCTATGATGGGCCATCGAGGAAGGCCTTCGGAGGGCGATGCACTACGCGTTTATTTAGAGCCTGATACCAAGAACAAGAATAAAGGGATATTTAAAGTGGTCGGGCCAAATGGCTTCGAGAAACTGAAGGATGTTGAATAGCCCGCCGGTGGCAAACAAGCCGAACAAGTCGGCGCTACCAATCCGCTGCCGTTCTGGACTTGAAATCTGAATGAAAACTACAACGTTTAACCTCGCGATCAAAGCACGCCGCCCGCAGCGGGTGGCAGGACTTTGACGTTCGGCAAAAAATAAAAACACGATAAGTTCTACAATGTTTAGTGATCTAATTAAGCTGTTTCACAAAATCATGAGATACTCAATTCATGTGTTCATGGTGGCAGCCTTACTGGCTATATTTACTTTTGCCGTGATGCTGCTAACTGGATATACACAGCTCGGAGAGGGTGATAGTTCCAATCTCTCATTATATGCGATTTTGATTGGCTGTGCGTTACTAGTGCTTGTCCAATGGAAGATGATGCTGGTTATTTTTAGTTGGGTTAGTAAGCGCCAATTAGATTTTCTTGGTATTGAAGAGGACAGCAAATAGCGTGTAAAAATCTAGCCGAACAAGACGTTGCACTCGACAGCTAGTAGCTAAGTAGTCAGGTTTGAAGTCTGTTCTACAAGATTGAAATATTAACCGTTCATCGACGCTTTTATCGCTGCGAGTGAACTTTACGTTGGGCCAAAGAGTTATACACACGATGCACCCTCATAGAAAAACACGCTCCACATTCACTGTCTTGGTCTTTTCCTTGATCGCAGCGATTATGATTTTGGAAATAGACGCCCAGGAGGCAGGGATGATCTATGACGTGGTGGTTTACGGCGACTCCTCAGGAGCGGTTACCGCGGCGGTTGCGGCCAAGCGCCAAGGCTTGTCAGTGATTCTTGTCAATCCCACGGGCTTCCTTGGAGGGATGAGTGCCAGTGGCCTGGGAGCTACCGATTTCCTCGGCCAGCGTAAAACCTTTGGTGGCATTGCTTCAGAATTTTATGAGGGGATCAACGCAGCCTATGGCAAAAAACATGTGCGCAGTTTTGAGCCTCATGAAGGCGAGCGTGTGTTTAAAAAACTCATCGCAGACGCAGGTGTGCAGGTGCTCTTTGATGAAAAATTAAACCGTGAAACCGGAGTGAAAATGGACGGCAAGCGTATCGTTTCCATCACCACGCTAAGCGGTAAAACATTCCACGGAAAAATGTTCATCGATGCGACCTATGTGGGGGACTTGATGGCAGCCGCGGGAGTGACTTACACCGTGGGGCGCGAGCCCGAGAGCCAATACGGCGAAGACCTTGCCGGAGTGCGCCGCGGCGATACCAAACCCCGGGCGCATTACACTCAGGGCGACAAGGATCACTTCACCGCCAAAGTGGACGGCTATCTCACCCCCGGTGATCCCTCCAGCGGGCTTCTTCCCCATGTGCACAAGATCGAAGGGCTTGAAAACGGTCAGGGGGACCGCAAGATCCAAGCATACAACTACCGCATGTGCCTCACCACAGACCCCGCCTTGAAAATCCCTCTGGAGAAACCTGCGGGCTACCGGGAGATTGATCACGAGCTGCTGCTACGTAACTTTGAGGCCGGAGACGGGCGCATGCCCGCCCTGATTGAGCCGTTGGCTGGGTCCGAATCCAAGGTGGACTGGAACAACATGCATGCTGTCGGCAGTGACTACGTCGCTGCCAACTGGGAATACCCCGAGGCCAGTTACCAAAAGCGCCGGGAGATTGAAAAGGCACACCGTTTGTATATCCACGGGTTCCTCTGGACCTTGGCCGACAGCAAACGCGTTCCCGAACGCATCCGCAAGAGAGTCAGTGGCTTCGGCTTGCCCAAGGACGAGTTCCAGAGCAACGGCGGCTGGCCTTACATGATCTACATCCGTGAAGCACGGCGCATGGTCAGCGACTACGTTATGACCCAGCACAACTGCATGAGCAAAAAGAAAGCCGAAGACTCGGTGGGCTTGGCATCCTTCGGCATGGATTCTCACGCGGTGCAACACATCGTCAACGAACAGGGCTATGTGCGCAACGAAGGGGTCATCTGGCGCAAGCCTCCCAGGCCTTACCCGGTTTCCTACCGCTCGATCATTCCGCGCAAGGGGGAGTGTGAGAATGTCTTCGCCCCCATCTGCCTGTCCGCTTCCCATGTCGCCCACGGTTCGATCCGCATGGAGCCGGTCTTCATGGTGCTTAGTGAGAGCGCGGCCCACGCTGCGGCCATTGCCATTGAAGAGGGGCTTAGCGTCCAGCAGGTGGAATACGGAAAGCTCAAGCCGGTGTTGCTCAAGAGCGGGCAGAAACTGTAGTGAGCCCAACAAAACGGTGCAGGCAACGTCGCTCCGCTCCGTGCCTGACCTTTGACGTTCGACAATAAATTATTATGAAAGCAAAAATGAAAACCTTTCTACGAGCAACATTAGGAGTCATCGTGCTAATGGCTAGCTCATGCTCAACAGACTCAGGGTCGAAACCCGGAAAGTGGCATTTTACATTTAAGGAAGTAAGGGCTTTCAGGCTGAATTGGGAGGACGAGCAGTCGGTTGCTCGAATTCTTGATCGAGATGGTAACTTGAACCCCACACGAATCCCGCAGGATGGGTTTGTGCTTACCAACGAGCAGATCACAACTTTAGAAGCTGCAGTTACAGGCGATCATCCCGATCATCCCATTGCAGATTGCTTGTATCCACACCACGCCTTCATATTTTATGGGGAGTCGGGGGAGATTGTGGGCCATATTGATATATGCTTTCTTTGCTCCAACTATTCTGGTGAGCCTCAAGGATATGCAGGCAACTGGAATTTAGTGGCGCTTCGAAAACTTTTTTCAGACATGGGAATCCCATTAAGCAACACAGACTGGGACTAACAAGCGGGTGGACACCAACCGCCTACACGCCCCGAATCTACATGAGCCTCTTAACTTAAACCCTTAACCCTGTTGCAGAGTGGCGCTACCTGCCTGTAGGCGGCGGATCACCCTTGACGTTCGACAATAATAATAAAAAATAATAATATGAAAACCTATCAGATATATTTTCTCGTTTATGCCTTTCTTGGTGTAATTCTTATAAGCGTGGCAACACTTGCAACTGGTATTGCTGGTAGTAGTGTTGTGAGACCTCCTATTGATGCCCGTGATGTTTACCAATTGGGGTGTTGGTTTTTAGGTATATCTACTTTTTTGATCGTCTTTGATTGCTTAAGATTAACCTTAAAAGAGAATCGAAGGGTGCTTAATCTAAAATAGTGGACGAATAAGGTATGAAGATACAACTCACTATCATGACCCTTATTTTGGGTGGGTGGCCTAAACGTCCAGTAATAATACAGTTATGAATACACCACCACTACCTACATCCCCTAAAAAATTTAATTTTCCTGTCTGGTCTGTTGCGTGCTGTGCGGCGGGTTTTTTATTTGCTGCAGTTATTGGGCTAGCGGAAGGATCGAATATTTGGCCATTAGGCGCTGTCTTTGGTGGCCTTGTAGGTCTCATTATTGGCGTAATTTTTGGTGTTATATTAAAACTGATTAAAGTGCCAATGAAGTATGCATGGTGTTTTTTGGGGGTTCTCGTTCTGTTGGCATTTTCTATTCGTATCTACATAAAATACTATCACATCTCCGACTACGGAAAAATCGTTGAGGCTAGTATTGTTGAATGTGAAACCTCATCGTTTTTATTTACACCTCCATGGCGTAACGGAGAAGAGCGGAGAGAAATAAATGGAACTGATCTCACTCTCAATGTTACTAGGGAACGAAAACTAGGAAAGTATGAAGACGGGAGGATTAAGCTATATGAATGGAGATTAGCCGATTACAAAAAAACCTACTTCATGGAAGAGACTAAGTGCGAAACTATGACCCCAGGTAAAGTGATTTTCATGCGTACACTAGACTATGGCCTAGATTATGAGTATGTGCATCGAATTCATTGGAATATGAACACCATTTCTCGAGATGGGCGCTTTATTATTGATCGATAACGCGGTATCTTTTTTGTCTGTAATCTCAGCTAACAAAGCATTACAGCGGACTAGCCGCTGAATGCGACGTTGGGCTAATAATCGCCTTGAGCTTCTGCGCCATGTAATACGGCAGCGGTGGAGCCCACGCCCAGCCGATCTACACCCTGTTCCAAATAGGCAACGGCTTCGTCCCATGTGCGGATGCCACCGGAGGCCTTGACTTGCATTTTGTTGCCCACGGTTTTGACCATGACATCAATGGATTCAGGGGTAGCGGATCCTGGGCCAAAGCCGGTTGAGGTTTTGACAAAGTCAGCACCTGCTTGATAAGCAAGCTCGCTGGCTACGGCAATCTGCTCGGGTGTGAGGTGGCCACTTTCCTGAATGACTTTGACGAGCACGTTGTGTTGATGAGCGATTTCGACGACAGCTTGAATGTCGTTTTTGACATAGTCAAAATCTTCGGAGATGAATTTGCCGATATTCATCACCATGTCGATTTCATCGACGCCGTCTTCGATGGCTTGCTGTGCTTGGAAGACTTTTGTAGCTGTGGTGTCAGCTCCGTGAGGGAAGCTTAAGACACAGGAGACCTTCACTGAGCTGCCATTGAGTAAGTCAGCGGCCATTTTTACGTCACATGGCTTCACGCACATGCTGAAGACGCCGTTTTCAATGCACATGGTGGCGTGCTGTGCGAGCTCAGCATCGGTGAACTCAGGCTTTAAGACGGCGTGGTCGATGGTCGCCGCTACCTCTTGCTTGGTGTATGTTCTCATGTCTAGCAGTGAGGTGAGAGCTTACTGATCTGAAAGCCTTTGATGACTTATCGTGAGAAGCTACTATTTCTTTTTGCCTGCTTTTTTGGCGGCTTTTTTACCTGCCGCTTTTTTCCCAGCTTTACGTGGTTCGAATTCAAATCCAATCTTGCCACTGGCTTGGTCGAAGGTGAGGTAGGCTGTGAATGCGCGTTTGGTGCGCTTGGAAATAAATCCAGGTAGCAGGTTGGTTTTACCTTTTTCGATCAGCTGAATGCCCTGGTCGCTGGGAATCTCACACTGGAGAATGGTGCGTGAGATGCGGATGCCTTCGGGGTTGTCTTTGTTGGTGATGGCGGGAACGTACCATGCCTTGGAGGCTTCGTAAATTTTGACCTCGGAACCGCCAGGAGTAGTGACGGTGGCGATGACTTGGTCTTCGGTAAGTTCGTCACGCTCGTTTTCGCCATCGTCGAAGACGAAGCTTACTTTCCACTTTCCTTTCTTACCTGTTTTGCTGACTTCTTGTTTGAGTTCCAGTGCAGCATCAAAGGGGCGGTTGAAGCGAGATTTGAAATCTTCTAAGGGCCCGATGAATTTGGTTTCGAGCAAATCGTGTGCTTCCTTCTCGTTGATGAGCCTTGAGGCGATGTGTTTGTTCATTCTGAAGCCACATTCTGGATTGTAGCACTCGTAGGTGGCGTCGGTAGTTTTGAGCTTGTCAGCTTGGCAGTTAGGGCAGGTGGCAATGAGGTCAGGGAAGACCTTATTCTTGAGCTCAGCGGTGTAGGTCTTGGCTCGGTTGACGATGTCCTCAGTAAAGTCGATAATACCGCCCATGAATTCGTCACGGCTGAGATTACCTTGTTCCATCTGGCGTAGTTTACTCTCCCAGTCGCCCGTCATGGATGCTGATGCCAATGAGCGGATACCCAGCTCGTCAGTGATCTCAATAAGACGAATTCCTTTGCGAGTAACGTGAATTTCACGACCATCACGCTCGATATATTTTTGACGGATGAGGCCTTCGATGGTGGCTGCTCGGGTAGCAGGGGTACCTAGGCCTCGCTCTGACATAGCTTCTCTAAGCTCCTCGTCATCGATGAGTTTGCCGGCGCCTTCCATGGCGGAGAGTAGGGTGGCTTCGTTGAAGCGTGCAGGAGGTTTTGTCTCTTCGTGCTTAACCTCAATATCAGTGACCTGGGCGGATTCTCCCTCTGAGACGGCGCAGAGCTCATCTTTGCCAGCTGCTACGCCAGGTTCGCGTCCGTAGACAGCGAGCCAGCCCGGAGTGACGAGAATCTTACCAGTGGTCAGGAAGGCGTCTGTGGCGTCAGAGCTGGTGATGCGGGTAATGCGGCGGGTATTAAGAAACTCGGCGTGCGGATAGAACACAGCGAGAAAACGCTTGGTAACGAGGTCGAATATTTTAGCAGCGGCTTCATCAAGTTTGACAAAACGACCGGTAGGAATGATGGCAAAGTGATCTGAAATCTTGGCGTTGTTGAAAACGCGCTTGCTGGGGACAATGAGCTGCTCCTTGGCTACATGTTTGGCGTGTTTGCCGAGCTCGCCACCTTGCTTGGCGATGGAATCAACGGTGCTGTGCACCTGACTTACATAATCCTCAGGTAGATAGCGTGAGTCAGTTCGTGGGTAGGTGAGCATTTTGTATTTCTCATACAGTGCTTGTGCGACTTGGAGGGTGCGCTTGGCAGAAAATCCGTAGCGTGATGAGGCCTCACGCTGAAGGGTGGTGAGGTCGTAGAGCTGAGGCGATGCCTGCTTGGTTGGTTTCTGCTCTTCTGTGACGGTGCCAGTTTTACCATCGCAGCGGCTGCGGATAGCTTCAGCGTCATCTTTTTTCCAAATGCGTTCAGGTCGAGAGTGGGGGAACTCTTTGTCGCGTTTCCAAGATTCGTTGATCCAGCGTCCCGCGTAGTCACCTTTGGCTACTGAGAAATCGGCATGAACTTCTGCGTAGGGCTCTGGAATAAATTCGCGGATTTCCATTTCGCGTTTGGCGAGGATGGCGAGTGTGGGTGTTTGCACCCGGCCAGCAGCGGTAATATTAAATCCTCCATGGCGAGAGCGGAAACAGGTCAGTGCGCGGGTCGAGTTGAGACCTACGAGCCAGTCTGACTCTGAGCGGCATTTCGCCGCATCGGCAAGGTCTTGCATTTCTTCGTCAGTGCGGAGACGGCTCCATGCGTCTAAGATCGCGCCTTCGGTCATAGATTGCATCCAGAGGCGTTTGACGGGCTTCTCAACCTTACCGAGCTCGAGGATATAGCGGAAGATGAGCTCGCCCTCACGACCCGCATCACAGGCATTAACAATGGTGTCGATGTCTTTGCGTCGACAGAGGCGCAAGACTTGTTTTAAGCGGGTCTCAGATTGTTCGATGGGCTGCAGTTCAAATTGCTTAGGAATTGCTGGGAGAACATCGAAGTTCCACGGCAGGTTACGAGGCTTGCCGTTCTTGCCGATGGGCCCCTGGGGCATCTTGAGCTCGACGAGGTGTCCAACGGCTGAAGTGATAACAAAGTTATCGTTTTCAAAGTAAATATCACGTCCGCGGCCTTTCTTCTCAAACTTGCCAACCTCAGCTGCTTTTGCGAGCGATTTAGAGAGGTCAGTAGCAACGGAGGGCTTCTCCGCGATGATCAAGGTTTTCGACATAAGAGCCTGAACTACGCTTCAAAGAGCCACTTGGAAAGACAAATTTTCAAGAATGGTCTATTCCTACTACGTAGGAAGTAAATTATGGGTTGGGGTTGATTGGTATTTTAGGCTCCACAAGGCTCAGGGTCTGAGCGTGTGAATGGTGTTCTGAATCTCTCCCCTGACAGGTGAGCCGTCTTTGGCTTGGAGCTCATATTTGATCGACATTTGCCAGCAAGTGCTGAGCTCCGCAATTTGGAAAGTCAAGGTCTTGCCGTCTGGGCTGAGGCTGGTAGCGGTGACCGAGTGGGATTTCTCGTTCAAGTGTTTGGATCCGTAGTTTTTACTTCTTATGTAGTCCCAGCTTTTAATTTTAAGTGCCTTGGGGGTAATACTTGCAGGGTCGAGCGGCTCTGAGAAGGTTACGCTGACACCTTTTTGACGGGCTGAAAGCTGTGTGGGTAAGTGGGCAGGCTTTCCGGTGTAGCGGATTCGGAACAGACCACCTTTTTTCTTGGATTGTGAGGTGGACCAGGCAGCCATACCACAGGTGTAGAGCTGGCCGTCACCACCCGTGCCGGAGTGGAAGCGGCCACGCATCACACCGGTGGCGAGATCGGGAAGGGGGAAGCGGATTAACCCCCCTTGTTTTTTATCATCAATGGTCTCATGAGGAACGAGTGAGAGGCGACCGTGACCGTAGGAGAGGTGGATGAGTTTGTCGTTGAAGGGGCCCCATTTGTCGCTGTCAATCCATAGTAGCTCGGCAGGGGAACGGTCGAATTTCTTCGCTACCCAGCAGAGGGGTTGCTCCATGGCTGCGTCAGAGCTGTCCTCAGGAGCTCCGTAGCCCCACATGTTGCCGTAGAAGTTGTTGCCGGCCGTGACGTGGTTGATGCGGTTCATCGGGTTCCAGTGGCCCTCTTGGTCAGTAACGAAGAAGGTGCCGTCTGCGTTACGGCAGACGCCATTGGCAGCGCGAAATCCGCGGGCCAGAATCTCGGTCTGTGAGCCGTCAGCACTTACTTTGAGCAGGGTGCCGTGGTGAGGGACAAGCGGTGGGCGTGCATGGCGGGCACTGCGGGCATAGTAGAGGTTGCCCTCATCATCAGCCTGCAGGCCCATGGCAAACTCGTGGAAGTGATTGGTGACTTGAGCGTCACTATTAAAGCTCTCATAAAAGTCGGTCTCGCCATCTCCATTGAGGTCGTTGAGAATGACAATCTGGTCACGGCAGGTGACAAAGATCCTGCCATTGACGATCTTGAGCCCCAGTGGCTGGAACAAGCCGGAGGCGATACGCTTCCACGTGGTATGCGTTGATTCAGAATCGCTGACTCCATCGACTTTCCAGACGTCGCCATCCCAGCAGCAGACAATGATCGATTTTCCATCAGGTGTGAAGTCAAAGCCAGAGGTGCGAAGGCGGCTGTTCCAAAGGGTGTCGGTGGGCACATCGAAGTGATCCCACTGGAAAGCACCGGGCTGGTTGCCACGGGTTATTTCGGCGATGAGGGTCTCGGGCCACTGGGCGGGACCTCCCTTGGTCAGGGGGGTGAGGTCCTTGGCTGGTGCTACCGTCTCGCCACCGATGGTGAAGGCGATATTCACTGGAGTTGACTCCGGGGTGAAGGTGATGGTCCAGTAGCCATCGGCATTGCGCAGCTTCAATGGCGTTGATCCTGATTGACTGAGCGTCTGTGAGCTTGGGGCAACCCGTAGTGTAAGTGCTTTGCTGGACTTGCCGATGTTGAGCTGGCGGACAAAGGCGCCGTCGGTAGCTAATTCATGACTCTCGAGAATGTCAGCATTCCCGATGGAGTAGCTGATGATGGTTTGGCTGCCATGCTTGTAGATGCCTTTGTAATGTGCCCACTTCCTTGGCAGAGGGCCATAGTGAAGCCCGTCAGGCCCCTTGAAGCGCAGGTCATCAAAGTTTCCTGTGTCTGGATTGGCCCAGCCAGGTTCATCCTTGGTTTCAAGCACAGGCGTGCCGATGGTGCGCGGCCGGACGACGTGCTTGCCGTCAAAGTGAACGCCTTTCCAATCAATGAAACCCTCACCCTGCCAGACGCCTGCAACTCGCATGGAGTCGTGCTCGAAGATCGACCAGTTTTTGCCCTTGCTGACTCCACCCTCACCCGGATCTAGACGCAGTGCGATGCCTTTGTAAGCGAGATTGGCATCAGGTGCGATCTGGTCTCCTCCTCCTGCTTTTTTGCGGTCCTGCTCTGTGGCTATCTCGTAGGTGTTGATCAGAAAGTCACCATAGTTCATCGCTGTCCATGGATCGGGAGCATCATTTGAAGGGGGCTCGGGTCCAAGGCTAGTACCTGTGGGGAGTTTTGCTAGATATTCAGCAGTGACTTTAAAAAGCTGTGAGGGGTTGTGCTTTTTGAGATACTGGTCGCGGATGTAGTGAATAACCGCGTATTTTTCACGCGGTGTGAGTTGGGGCTGGGGAGGCATGGCACGCCAGCCGCGGGTGAGGGTTTGATACATTGTATGTGGGTCACTACCGTGCTGGAATTGGCCTTGGGCAAAACGAAGGGACGTGGGAATAGACCCGATCTGCTTGATATTGCCATGACAGTTCATGCAGACGTTGTCGTAAATTTTGCGTCCCTGCTGGATGGTCTTTTTGTCAGTTCGCTTGATCAGTTTGGCATGATCAATGTCTTGTTCGTATTCAGGCAGCGTATTTTCTGGTAGAAGCATCTGAGCACTCAGTGGCGAAATGAATGCAGTCATTAAAAAGGTGATAATGGTTTTCATGAGTGTGGCTAAAATAGGAGCGCAAGTGCTAGGGCCTAGGTCAGAAAGCGAGTGAATGCATCTCCATTGGTTGATGATGGCTCTATCAATCTAATCGTAATGATTGCTTTTTGATAGAACGAATGCTCGTTTTTTTAGAACAAATTCGGCAATTGAGATGATGAATCGGCCTCATCGAGGAATCTGCTATAAACGTAACAAGAGCGGCGAGTTTCCCCGTGCCGCTCTTGTTGTTATCAATACTAACCGAATGTGTCAGCAATATGAGTGCCCAAATTTTTTCTTCAGGAGGCCTCTGCCAAAGGTTCAGACATGAGGTCGGGCACAGGAACTTCTTTACGGCGAAGTGCCTTGCGCATTTTTTGCAATGCGATGTTTTGTAGCTGCCTGATGCGCTCGCGAGTGACTCCAAATTCAACACCCACCTCCTCCAAGGTCATTGGCTTTTTACCGTCGAGGCCAAAGCGAGCATCGATGATGCGGTGTTCACGTTCGTCAAGGGTGTCGAGTAGTTCATCAAGCTCGCCGTGCATGCTTTTATTGTCGAGTGCTTCGAAAGGGTTGACTGCATGTTCATCACCTATGATATCACTGAATTCTGCACTGTCATCCTCATGCACAGGAGCGTTAAGGGAGGTTGGTCTTTTGGCAGCTCGTTCTAGGAGAGCAAGTTTCCTGCGCGGAATTCCTAATTCCTCAGCTAGTTCCTCCTGAGACGGGTCTCGACCGAGCGCCTCAGCAAGCATTGCGGAGATACGTCTCATGCGAGCAATTTTGTCAACCATGTGGACGGGTAGACGAATGGTTTTACTCTGATTGGCAAGTGCCCGCTTGATTGATTGCTTAATCCACCATGAACCGTAAGTACTAAGTTTGCCCCCTTTGTTGGGGTCAAAGCGCTCCACAGCTTTCATGAGCCCGATGTTGCCCTCGGAGATGAGGTCGGCGAGCGGTAAGCCATAATTGGAATAATCCTGTGCGATCTTCACAACCAAGCGAAGGTTCGCTCGGATCATGTGTGAGCGTGCTTTCTTATCACCCTTTTTGATGCGGGCGGCCAACTCTACCTCTTGCTCTGGCGTGAGGAGGTCGGTTTTTGAAATTTCTCTTAAGTAGAGCCTTAGGCTGTTGTCTGATTCAAATCGTGACATGGTTTTGAGTAATTAGATGTTGTTAGTAGAGTAGGGCTTGCGAGATTGGTCGGAGTATAATTAATTATGTAGATTATACATTACGTGATGGTTTTCATTAGGTTAAGCGTCTCTGAATGCCGTTTTTATCTTTGTAATAGCAGTTTAAATACAACGCTCTCTACTTAGTTAAACGAGCTCGGATCGGTTTTTGTTCAAATTTTTAGAATGATTCTAATTTGAGTGGTTTTTTCGCCTAAAAAGCTAGATTTCTCAGTTTCGGCATTTGCGGCTAGAATTATGAATTGACCCTTTACCTTCTAACAGTAGGTGTTAGTTTGAACACATGATTGTGCGTGTGTATTCGTCAGCC
>ENA-UOYH01000606-UOYH01000606.1-marine-metagenome-genome-assembly--contig:-NODE-606-length-12053-cov-4.615314_pt1 | contig 12053 bp, 2 predicted proteins | sample MGYA00238175_ERZ767261 | MGnify/ENA primary metagenome ERZ767261 (study PRJEB28946, sample SAMN06267185) | marine metagenome | isolation source: Columbia River Estuary | place: USA:Columbia River Estuary...
CCAGAATCAGCTTAGGGAGATTCGGCAATTGATACACGAGACAGTGGACATTGACAGGACCAGGGGCCTGGAGCTCATAGAACAAGTAGAGACTCTGAAGAACGCCACAGCCCAGCTACTCGAAGAGTTGAACACTGTGAGAAGTCGCCAGGCGGCTAGTTCTGCGGTCCAGGCCTTCATGGCACTGGCCTTTTTGGCGTATTTGGCCACCATCGCGGTGTGCTATCTTGTCAAACGCTGTAGGAAGCATCAGAAGGAGGTAGCCAAGGCTGAATTTGAGCTTTTGGAGACGAAGCTTCAAGCGAGCAGGAGCAGACGCAGGGCTGCTGCTGCGGCCAGAACAAACAAACAAACCCCTCAGTAGTGACAACTACCGAGCCAACCATGTCGGAATCTAGTGGGTCTGACGTAGAGTTGTCTCCTTCGACGGATTCTCTGGACACCCATATTGGATTTGCGACGGAAGCGGGGAGAACTACTGCTGTGTCCCAGAGTTCATCCTCAGCTGGTCAGCCCCCATCATTGAACAATGCTTTAGTTTCTAGTGACAGTGAAAGTAGCCCTGTGCCCCCCCAAGCGGCGGAGGGCGAGGGAACACAAAATGGCCGCCCAGTCCGCATCGGTCTGCCAGCGCCACCTACCGGCGAGCACGGTGAACCTGTGGCAGCAGGGGCATCTGCGCCGACTACTGGACCCGGCCATCAGCCGCCGCCAGCAGATATATTGGCCATACTAGCTAGTATCCAGGCTCAACAACGACAGCAACAAGAAATCCTGGCCGCCCTACTGGGCCGACAACAGTCAGGACCTGGGGAAGCAGGAACTTTTCCAGTATTCCCTGTTCCCCCCGTTCCTCCTTTAGTTAATCATGGCCAAGAACATCTTCCCCCGCCCCTCGCACCCACCCGATGTGCGCAATGCGAAGCAGGTCATGTACACATATGCCTGCACTCCCCGGCGCCAGCCACAAGGAGTGAAGCATCAGCGGTGGTCCGGCAGCCCACAAACCGGCCGCCACATCCCGGCCTGGAGCAGCAAAGGCCCCTCATACCTCCCGCCGCTCCCAGAGTCAGAGAGTGGCCAGAGCAGCACTTTCCACCGGTACCGGCCAGACAGTTAGAAAACCTGGACATAGGCTGGGGCCCAGGCGACCCTGCACATGAGGGTTTTGAAGAGGAGAACATGCATTCACCTCTACATGGTCGGGTGTCTCCTGCTGAATCACAGTTCAGCACTACTAGCACATCACGGTTCCCCAGTCAAGTGCACAAGGGTCTCCATAACCTTATGAGGACCATGGCAGCTCTCAACGATCTAAGTGGACAGGGATCTAAGCAGATTGCGGCCAATCTGTTAGAACTAAGACAGAACAGAAAAGATCTAAATGCAGCAGTGACAACTGCAGATAGAGAGGGAGATTTTCCTGAGTCAATCAGGGTTCGAGTTGAAGATGCTTTGGAACAGGCACCTGATGTAGAAATCAAAGCCGCCATTAGACAAGACGAGTTGGAGGCGGAAGAAAAGAGTCAGAGGGTGGATTTACAGCAGAGACCGCGTCTCCGTTTCAGTACGTTTACCGGGCAACCTGAGGAATTCGATATTTTTCTGAAAAATACGTCAAAACTGTTTCAGTTGTACCCCACAGCTGAACAAAGAATCCTGCAGATGGCACAACTAGTTAAAGAGGATTTGAGGCATCATATCCTGCGCTACCAGTCGAGTGGTGAAGCGGGACCGGATCTTGCTATTGAGAATATGACGGCCAAGTTTGGGATGAAGAAACTGATTAAACCCGTATTGTTGGCCAAGTTGAAAAATATGATTACTGCTAAAGACAATAGTAATATTCCGGCAAAGGCGGAGGAAATCTTGTCAGTTCTGGAGTCCCTGGCACAGATGGAACCGGGAAATGAAGAAGCAACTTTGCCTCAAGACGTACTACCCCACATTTTTCGTGCTCTCCGTCTTAATACAAGCGAACAACGTGAAGTGATCAATATGATTACCCAGGACTTTACCACTATTGAAGAGGTGAAGAAATATGTAACGGATAGAATGTTGTTTTTCACAATGTGGCATCGTACTTTCAAACAAAGTGATTTGGATTATAAGGCTTCCCTGAACCAAAAAGATAATCAGTCAGGCCGCACCCAGGCAGGCGCAGCCTTAGGCCCCGCCGCTGGGGGAGGTGAGAAGAAACCCCGATCCCAAAAACAGAACAAGAAAAATCTGAGTGGCAAAGAGGGGGTGAACCAGAGCAGTGATAAAAGTTTTGGTGGAGCCAGTCTCGGAGGAATACCAGGAACAAAGGTACCTAACCCATCCAACAGTGGAGGTCCCCCGCCGCGCTGTCAGATCTGTGATGTGAAGGGTCAACCGCGCGCCGGGCACTGGACACAGTATTGTCCCCGATTAGGTTCTGGGCAAAAGAGCAATCTCACAGCAAAACAAGTGTGTTTAGGCTGTTTGAGATGGAAGAAACAGGGCAAAACACATGTTTGTCCTGCATGGCTGTATGAGGACAGCAATGCTGAGTTTTGCCAAAGTTGTAAAGTGAACACCAAGTTATGTGACTCACCTGCCAGCCACACCCCTGTCGCCATCCCCTCTACTTTCAATGGGGCTGCCTTGGGGAGGCCAGTTCTAGCTGGGCAAAGGGGGGCAGTGGCTGCTGTGAAGGGTGAGTCCAATTCCCTCGGGAGGCCAGCTGGGGCTGGGCCACGGGGGGCGGCAGCTGCGGCGACGGACGAGTCCACCTCCCAGGAGGGCCAGGGGGGACCAAACGTACGTCAGGAACCGTCACCGGATTACCAGTTAAATGTGGCAATCCTGGCCATGCAAGCTGGGGATTCACCACCAGCAGAGAACAGGGGACAGTTGGGTCATCCAGCACCACTGACAAGTCAAGTCACACTGAAGAAGGGAGGACAAACCATGTTAGTCTCCTGCTTGTTTGATAGTGGAAGTGAAAGTTCTTACTTTCATCCGGACCTAGAGAGAATGGCAACATCCAGAAAAAGAAAAAGATTCCAGCTGGAAACCTTATCCATGGAAGGGAAGGTGGAAGAAGTAGACGGATTGCTAGTGTCATTTGATGCAATAATGGCCGATGGACAAGTGACATCACTGAAAGCCCTAATGCATAATGGTTTAGCAAAATCAGAAACAATGTTAAGAAGCAAAGTCCTGAGTGTTCCAGTTGCCTTTGCAAATCACTGGAACCTTGAACAGTTAGAGGTGGTCAAACCTGACCCAAGTGACCCAAGCAGCGCCCTATATACCAGACAGCCACAGAAGATGATGTTGGTAATTGGCTTGGACTTATACCATTTGTTTCCTCCAATGATAGATGCATACAGGGATAAACATGGTATGGTCAGCTTGCATCAGTGTGCTTTCAGTGGAAGGATGTTAGCTTGTGGCAATAGAACATTCCCACTTTCAGCAAGTTATGTGAGAAATATTCTAAACAGATTGGACAGCAGTCAAGGGTTTTTCAATACGGTGTATGAAATTACCAACGAGTCGAGTGCTACAGACTGCCCAGTTCATACGACTTTGTTGTCTGCAGCTATCACTAGAAACCCAGCCCTACCCACTGAAATTCCGGTAGCCAAGCCGGCCCCTGATGACCCAACCATTTCCGGCAATCTTCCGGTCTATCGCCATCCTGATGATACGGAGGAGGAAAGTAAGGGAAATGACGGTGTGAGTAACGGACGGAGTATGACGTACGTCATTCCGGTTGAGGGTGAGATAAGGGAAGATGAGGCGGCCGACCACAGGAAATATATATTTCACGGAGAAGCCTCCCCAGCCATGAAAGTGAGGATGGAGAGAGGTACAGCACCGGAACTCATTCCCAGGCACCGACTTCACAAGGATTGCAAATCTTGTAAAAACTGTGCTGTGTGTTACGAGGCAGCGCCTGGGTACTTTATGAAACTGGCCACAAGAACTTTCCAACATGCACTTCAAAAGGTGCGGATCCAAGATATGAATCCGTCCATGCCAGTGGAGGGAATAGACAAATACGCTGAGTATGCTTATGTATTGAGATACATCATGGACCCTGAAGCACCACAATTGCCAGTCAATTTTGAGACTGCAATGTCAAGACTCCAACAGCTTAGAACTAGTTTTGCAAAGCTTGAACAAGCCACAAAGGATGAGTTCACACTGAAGCTAAACTCTGGAATAAAGAAGGGTTATTGGAGGATCCTGAAAGACACGGAATTTGAACAAATGCGCCAGAGTAAAAGTGGAGATCACTTCCTTCCCTCTGGGTATGTTTTGAAACCACAGTCCAGCATGTCCACGACCCAAGTAAGGCTTATTTTAGATCCCAGTCTTACATACAATACAAACTTACTGGAAACAATCTGTATTGAAAACAAAATAGCGGATGTGTTAAGGAAACTCCAATCTCTCCCCTGCGTAGCTGTACAAGATATAAAAGAAGCGTATTTCCGTATGAGGCTGACAGGAAATAATGACAAATCAACTGGAGAGGCCTCCAGCAAGTTGGCGTTCTTGATGGACTGTGAAACAAAGGAGGATGGCACAGAAATTCTCACAGCCAAGAAGACGGCCACCAGCCGGCTGGTGGCCATCCTGGTGATGGTGGCCGTGATGGGCATATCACAGAGCGGTCTTTTCCTATCGCTAGCCAAAGCCGGCCTGGAGCTCAAAGATGACACACTGGAGTTGCTCATCAGGGAGCTCAGCTACGCAGATGACCTCCATAGTGGGGTCACTGCCCAAGAAGTGATGGACCTGCAAAATGAGCTGTTCCCCACAATCCAATGGCAGGAGATGAGGAGAAGTTGCAGTGACAGAACATGCTGCCCACCCGCCAGTGGGAGAACTGCGGCAACAGCGAGCCCTCCACCTCCACCATGGGGGACAACTACCGGAAGCAGAGCATCAGTGAGGACAAGAACAGAGGCCTTGGTGTCGCCCCGACTGGGGTTGATGCCGGGCCTCGGGACAGGAGGAACCTCAAGAGCAGGGGCCTTGGTGTCGCCTCGAATGGAGGGGTTGATGCCGGGCCTCGGGACAGGAGGGACATCTTCAACAACAACAACTTCTAAGGAGGGGTTGGGACCGCCCATGGAGGGGCTGGTACCGCCCCCAGAGGCTTCGAAGGGATCTACAACCACGGCTGCGAGGGCGACAGGTGTCGCGGTGACAGGATGGCAGGGAGGGAAGGTGTCGGCACAGCCGCCGCCGCCGCCGCCGCCGCCAGACATCAAACACGCCGCCCCTCCACAGGTCAGCAGACACCTAACGCCGCTGCCACCAGAAGATGAAACCTTAGCATGCCGGCACTTGCTCCATGGGCAATTTGGCCGCAGAATCTGCCACATTCTGATCTTAAGATGTGCAAAACTAGCATTGGCCACTGCAAGAGCCAATATGCCTGTCAAAGCACCCGTCACATCCTTGGCGGGAAGCATAGACTCCACTTTCATTTCTGAAGGTGTCAAACAGTACACAGAACTGTTGGCACAAAAGAAAATCCCTAAGTTTGAAGACTTAGCAAACATGGAACCTCCGGAGGGTTTTGTGACACATGAACCAAAATATTGGTACAAGCCCTGGGCGCCGGTGGATCTGACCAGTCCCGGGACACCCGCTGAGGAGAAGAATGATCCTGTCATTAAAATGGCAGGAGCCATAGAAACAACACCCGTCACCAAGGGAGGACAAGCCCCAAAACAAAGCCTGCTGGGTTACAATTGGTCGCCAGCACTGGATAGAATCAGCACTGATAAATCGGAAGGACTCAACTTACACCCTGCTCGTCGCGGGTTACGACCAGAATGGGCATGCCTCAGGTCACCTGAAGATCTACTTCGCCTACATGCAGAAAAACCCCTCCGTCATCGCCATGCACTGGCAGCTGCTCATTCTACGTACGACCCCCTGACAGCATGCCCGTGGGTCGCAGTGCTAAACAAGTTTTGCTACAGAGTTCTTGTGTTGAATACGGAACTGAATACAGAACTGAAAAGGAAGAACAACAAGGAGAAATATGATGAGCTGTTGACAACAGACTACATCACTAACCACATGTTTTACATGGTGGAAGCAAATCTAGAGAACCAAGTAACCTTTGCACAACCACGTTCCTGGCGTTTGCCAATGTCGATAAGTTATGAAAGCATAGACTTTGAGGTAGACGCTTTGAGTGATGGGTGTTGGGGCGCGTTAGGAGCCGGGGCCACCCTGTGTTATTTGCTGCAGAGATATGAGTGGGAGGGAGAGAAGAGAGTCAAAATATATCTGTACTCAGGCAACTCAGGCCTGAATCCGTTATTGCGACCCCATCATCAACTCACAGCAGAACTGACAGGAGTTGCATTGGCACAGAAAGAAGTTGAAAAAGCAATGCACAACCTCAAGTCATTTCTGGGATCCAAGCTTCCTAAGCCCAGATTGATTTGTGACTCCCAGACGGCACTGACTTTGATGACCAAACCGGCAGTGAGTTTGACTCTAGGAACGGGCCTCCTGGCATCAAGAGTGCAGGACACCTTTGGGTACGCAGGGCTATATTATGCTCCAGGGGAAGTCTTTTCTCAATCTATAGATCTTCTCACGAGATATAATCCACAGATTGGGAGGAAAATAACATCTGAGTTCTACTCACCTTCGTTCTTACGCCCCACTGTGGACCAACGCTGTACAACACATGTGTCAAAGATGAAGTTAATCAGTGATGATAAACTTCCCCACAGAAACCCCATCATCCTGAAATATGCAACAATTCCAGGAAGCCAAAGTGCCAATGTGTTTGCCGCCACACCAGAAGAACAAAGAAAGAAAAACAAGATGCAAGTCTCACATATCAACTCAACAGGAAAAGGAGCAATGAAACAAGAAATTTTGTGTGAAGCGGCCTGTGGAACCTGCAATACGGCAAAAGAAGAGCATTATCACCCAAAAGATACTGCAATACTAAAAGAAGCAAGAGAAAAAGAACAAACAAAGACTAGTTTGAAAACAAGTTCAAAGACAAAGGCAGCCCAGGCAACAGCTACCAGGGCAGTGAACCCCACACCTGTTCCAGTGATGGACTTACCCGTCACAGGTGAACCCGCCCCCTGGGAGTTGGACTCACCCGTCACAGGTGAACCGGCCAAAGGAGAAAGTGAAACAGTGTTGTCAGCTGCAGCAATAACGGGTTTCAAGGGTGGAGGTTCAAGGGCGAGAAGGGCCACCAGAGGGGCACGGTCTGGACTGAAGGACAACCGGGCTCAGAAGCCGGACACCAATGTCTGGAAAGAACTACTGGAGAAGAGACAAGGCTACCTTTTTGCAGTCCGTGTCCTTACCAGGATACTGGATTGGAGGCGGCGTCACCAGAGGCAGGACACTGAGGAAAATGCCTCAACTGAAACAACAGAACAAAGGGCAATCTTAGAATTGTTCAGGGCAGAAAGAGAAAACGCTTTTGAGGCAGCAAGCAAAAGAAGGGCGGGAGGATCATCGAGTTCTTTCCAAGTAGTGGAACATAGAGGAATTGTTATGCTACAAGGAAGAAAATATGACCCGGGAACTGATAACAATCCCTCAGTCATCCGTCAATCATCATTTGAGGTTGTCCCTGAAGTCCAGCGGGCAGCGTACAGTGTGCCTCTGTTATCTCCCACAACCGCCTTGGGGACAAGCACAGCTCAAGAGGTGCATAACATGGCTCACTCTGAATCACCAGCTTCCACTAACGCAAGAGGCAGTAGATGGTTTTACTGGCTCCCAAGTGCAATGCCCTACCTCACAAGATTGAGGGAAGACTGCTATACCTGTAGGAAACTGATACAAAAGACGGGTAAAGACATTATCTCGCCTCTGAGAAGCATAGGCCAAACTGACCTGCAAGAAGGAAAAAATTTGATGATCGATACGTTTGGCCCGATGACAGTATTCTGCAAGCCAAGAATGGCATTGACCAGAGAAGCAAACAGAACAAGGAGAGACACGATCAAGCTGTATGTGCTGTTGAGTGTCTGCATGTATTCACATCGTGTCAGTGCAGCAGTCCTTGATTCAATGACCACAGATAGCATCATGTCAGGACTAAAAGTCATAATGATGGAGCATGGTTATATGACAAAAGAGCTGTCTTTTGATGCAGGAAGCTCTTTAATTCCAGCGGCCGAGAGAACCGCCGAAGCAGTGAAAGCTGATGATGACGAGGAGGAAGAGAGAGAGGAAGACAAGGAAGAACATGAACTCGACCCCACCACCGCCGCTGCGGTAGTCAGGGATCTAAAAAGAGCTGGCTTCAAGCTTAGACAAACCTACAGCAAAGCTTCATATAAACAGAGTAATGTTGAAAGTTCTGTGAAATCGGTAAAGAAAATTTTAAAAGCTTCTTTCTTACCTGGTATGGCTGGGATGACAGTCACCAGTTTCACAAGAGTGATACAGCTGGCCATTTCAACCGTCAATCTTCGTCCGGTTATTCTTCTGCCGTACGACAGCGCCAACCCAGGAGAATTGACGGTAATCAGCCCTCAAGCTTTACGAGGACCGGATCATGCCCAATACGTGTCACTGGCCAAAGCTCATCATTACACGGGCCAGGCCGCGATTGTGGCCCAGCAACAACTTTCTTTTGCCAAGAAATGGAAAATTTTCTATACGGCAAGACTGAGAAAAACACATTCCATGGCTCAAGACGGAATAGAAGGAGGAGACTTCAAAGAAGGGGATGTCTGTTTAATAATGGATCTATCTTCATCCCACAATCAGAACCCATTCCCCCAGTTAGGAATAATAACGGGTTTCCGGGGACCAGGACAAGCAGAACTCCGTTACGGATTCAAAGACGGACGGTTCAAAACTGTGAACCGCCCACTGTCAAAACTGTCAAAGCTAGTATCTGCCCATGATCAAATACCGCCAACTGGCCTGTTATTTGACCCCCTAATCATGGATGATTACCTACAAGCAGAGGAAACTGAGGAACTTGATGACAACAAGGAAGATGTTGATAATGACAGAGAAGAACACACCAACCATCAGGACGATGGAGTTGGTGAGAATGGCGGCGAGGACCGGACGAGGGATGCCGGGGACCAGTACGACGCCGGGCCGAAGCAGCAGCAGCAGCAGCAGGAGAAGGGCCAGGAGGAGAGGATCGAGCATGGTGCCACCAGGGCAACGGATGCCCTGGGCGCCGGTGGGTCTGACCAGACCCAGGGCCAGCATGGCCAGCAGGGCCAGCATGGCCAGCATGGTCAGCATGGCCAACATGAGGTGACGGTGCTTGGCACCAACCAATCAGTGCAGCGCGATGCTGTAAGTGAACCTTTGACAGGCAGGAGAAAGAGAGTCAGAACAACTCACTTTTGGAACAGATAAATAGTACCCTAAATGTACAGAGATTAATAATGTTAGTATAACATTTCAGTTGTGTTTAGTAGTTACCAAAAGGACTGCATGTGCCCAGCTATATCGGCCGTGCGTCCCCTGTCGAGTGCGAGTCCGTGTTTAAAAGTCCGTGTTTAAAAGTCCGTGTTTAAAAGTCCGTGTTTAAAAATCCGTTTTTAAACTTTACTAGATGTCCCGTGTAAAAGTTGGAATATTATCAGTTAATCAACACTTGGCAATTATTGCCTCCATAGCTTTCCGCAAAGTAAATGTCATTTAAATTAGTGTTGAAAAAAGTGAAAAAGACTGAGGATTTTATAAAAAAGCCAATAATCCTTATCTCTTGAATTTAAACACAAAACGGCAAAAAATTATAAAAAACATTGATAAATCAACAAATATAAAAAGATAAAGAAAAAGAAGGAACAGAATCATTAACTTTAAGGTTAATTTTAAGATGAGGTGACTCTCAACATTCGACAGACGTGTCTAGATTTAGTAACTTGTTTTCACACAAGTAGAGATTCAGTACTTGGACTTTTTCAAGTATGAAAGAACAGATATGTCCCACACGGACGTCCAGTAACTTGTTTTTATGCAAGTGAAGATTAATGCTTGAACTTTCAATTCATTGAACTTTAAGTATGTAAAACGGATGTGTCCAACAAACATGTCCTCAAGAAACCAAAATATTGGAGTTTTACTTCATCATTTTGAGCTACCTCAGGGGACCTCATAGTTTCCTGACATATAAATAGCTGTCCACAACATTTCAATGTCCTGGCGGCCCAGTATTAGTTATTGCAACCTAATACCAGATCAATCAATTATGTATTTCTGGCTTGCAGCCAGATCTGAACAAACACAACCGTATCGTTATATATAAATGTGACAGTCGGTAAGATCAGATTTAAAAGTTTTTAAACAACAATGGTATTTAATTTTTTGAAGAAAAATTGCAAGTATTTTTTAAATTCATTACACTTTATTCTTCAACCAGTCTGTCTGGAGTTGCACCATTGTAGTCACAAAAACCCAATTTAAACAGTAACTTGACACTGATGTATCAAAGCCTGTTCTAAAAATGTTTTAAATTTCTTATTTTTTATTAAGTTTTTGGCCAAATTTAATTCAAAATTAGAAAGTGCTGTGGATACCCTGTGTGGTAGAGCTGCCTAGTTCACTACCTGGCTTCTCCCACCCCACAGTCACTTCCCAGCATCCAGCAGAGATACACTACATGACCATATAAGTAAGTTTTTTACATCAAAAATCACTCAAAACCATCATAATTATGCCTAAAAATCATGCATATATGTTTAGTTTAAGTAATTTTCCATGTTTTTCAGGTTACAAAATGATAAATATAATGAAAATGTGAATAAATCATTTAGTAAAATTTGGTCTCAAAGTTTTGGTGGTGGACCCTCTGTGAGAAAAAACATTGCTTTACCAAACCAGAAAATGAAGCCATTGGTTCAGCAGTGATAAGGACCATATTCTGTATTTGTAACTTATAAGCTACATCGCTTAAGTGCACCAAGACAGTGAGATCCGGCCTGAGGGCCGAGTGAGTGAATTCAGTGGGGGACTGGGATTAGTCCCTCCACAGATGAAGAGAGAATGTGCAGCATGCAAGCCTGCCTCATCCTGTTAACCCTGGCTGTTAGCTCATCTACCACCCAAGTGGTCAACCTTCAAACAGTCAACACAGCAATTGCAAGGTGCCGTCCTACAGGCGCATTGCATAATCCGTTTCAACCTGAGTTCACAGAGTACATTGTGTACGCTAATCTAGACTCGCACGAGGAGGAGACGCAGAGCCCAATTGTCGAGGAGCCTTCTCAGAGGACAGAACTTGTGAAAACACTGTTAAAATTTCCGATAGATTTGGATTTGTGAACTAACTAAGGTCTTACAGAGTAAGTTTAAGGAGGACAGCTAGAAGGAGGTTGGGGGCAGGGGAAAGATCCAGTGAGAAGTTGCAGTTAAGGGAAGAAAACAGTTGAAATATTTATATTGAAAATATTGTATTTCCGTTTTTTTATTTAATATAAGTTTAGCAATGTTAAATAGATTTGACAACAAACTGCTTATAGTGACTTATCGTGGCAGGACCGCAACCCTAGGGAAGCAGTAATGACACAAATGATGAATCCAAGTGGTAGCTGAACTAGTCAAATCTGTTCTACAATGCAATTATAAACTTTTTGCTTTCAAAAAGGCCAGATATTAGTGTTTGCCCTGTCTAATCCAATACCATAATAAGAATTGTTTCTAACCAAATTTCCCCTTTCTGTCAGATGGGGGGGCCCGCTGGGGTAATACACCTCCAAAACCCCCGGGCTTTTGCAGACTGGTAAACCTTGGCTGGAGGTTCAGACAAGGACTAATGTGAACTTTGCAGGTGTACAAGTACAACGTGGAGGTGGTCTCCCAGTGCAGACTCTCCACCTTCCTCAACATGGCCTGCTGGCTGCCTGCTCTCCTTGGCTGGCCAGGAACCAAGACTTTTGCTGGGCGTTCATCTCGTGGAAGACGTCTTCGCTAATCTCTGCGACCTTCTCTGCAGACATTTCCTGGATGCCATCGAGACTGAATTCCGCAGCCGCTGCAACCGCCCACCGGTGCGTGACGAAGGCTTTGAGTTCTGAGAGAGCACGCACTGGCCC
>ENA-UOYH01000608-UOYH01000608.1-marine-metagenome-genome-assembly--contig:-NODE-608-length-12029-cov-4.369813_pt1 | contig 12029 bp, 9 predicted proteins | sample MGYA00238175_ERZ767261 | MGnify/ENA primary metagenome ERZ767261 (study PRJEB28946, sample SAMN06267185) | marine metagenome | isolation source: Columbia River Estuary | place: USA:Columbia River Estuary...
TCAGGCGCTAGTTTTCTTGTCATTGAGGCATACGTAAAAATTGTCATCAATTTATTTTTAAAATATCCAAATCTTTCAACCAGTCCATTCACAGCCAAAATAACTTTTGGACTTGTAACTGAGCCAAATTTAGTTTTAGCTTTCCAAAGCTTTTGACCGTTATGAGATCCCTCATTAATTAAGTCAATGACTGGAGAGTTTTCATAGATAGATAAACTTGAATATTTACAAATGCCATCTGCCAGACTTTGGATATAAAGTGCAGGCTGTAGCATTGCAGTCCCAGGAGTCCATAAGCCATTTTTGTAATAGTCGATACCCGTCATTTCTTTCATTTCACTTGGACCAAGCAATTTAAATTCCTCTCCGGTTTTTGTTAGATGATCAGCATACTCTGAATTAAATTTGACGCCCTTAGTGGTTGCTGCTGCATTTGTTTTTCCACTAAGCTCTATTGCTTCTGAAGGCATTTGATATTCTTCGGATGCATTTTTTGCAAAATCTATAGCAGAACGATTAATGAGTGTTTGCTCGAGGTCTTTTTCGAGGCTACCCAAGTAGTCATCAGAGGCTAAATTGTGGGGAAGGTCAATCATAAAGCCAGAGTTTCGACCAGCAGGCCCCTCACCAATATCACAAGCCTCAAGTACTACAATTTTCGCAGTAGGTTCTAGTTGATTGAGGCGACGCGCAGCAGAGAGTCCAGCAAATCCACCGCCAATTATTAGATAATCTGCATTCAAATTATCAGCAAGATTATCATGAGGAACTCTTGATGGAAGAACAGCATTCCATCCAGAAATGCCAGGATTTAAAGGAAGCGAAATATTGTTAGCCATTGCTCAATTAATAGAAACTAGTCAACCGATTCTTCGGGTGCTCGATCAGAAAGATCAATCCAAATTGTCTTTAGCTCAGTGTATTGATCATGCGCATGAATCGAATTATCTCTTCCACCAAATCCTGATTGTTTGTAGCCACCAAATGGAGTGCTCATATCACCCTCACCATAACAATTAACAGTCACTGTTCCAGCTTTTATTGCTCTAGCAGCTCTAATAGCTTTTTTGCCATTGGCTGTAAAGACACTCGCAGCAAGACCATACTCAGTGTTGTTTGCAACTGCGATTGCTTCATCAAATGACTTCACGGTAATAACCGACAGTATTGGACCAAAAATTTCTTCTTGAGCTAGTTTTGAATCAGGGTCAACGTTATCAAAAATCGTTGGAAGTACATAGTTAGGTTTCTCAGTTTTTCCACCTGTGATAATGTTGTCATTTTTTAGATAGCTGCATACTTTTTTAAAGTGTTCATCGTCTACTAAGGAGCCTAGATAATTTGATGGGTCTAGAGGGTCTCCAGTCTTCCAATCTCTAAGATGTGCTAGCATTTTTTCTAGTAAAGCATCTTTGATATTTTCTTGCACAATCAATCTAGAGTTAGCAGAACAGTTTTCGCCCATATTCCAGAAGGAGGCATTCACAATATGTTCAGCGACTAAGTCTAAATCTTCAGCATCATCGAGAACGATTGCAGGATTTTTACCACCACACTCAAGTACGATTTTCTTTAAATTTGAGTCCGCTGAATAGCGCAGAAAGCGTCGACCAGTTTCTGTCGAACCAGTAAAAGAAACCATATCGACATCTGGATGAAGACCGAGCGGTTCACCTACATCAGGTCCCATACCTGGGATGATATTTAATACGCCTCTCGGAATCCCTGCATCCATTGCTAATTCTGCTAATCTTAGAGCAGTTAGGCTGGTTTGTTCAGCAGGTTTAACGATGACTGAGTTACCAGCTGCTAGAGCAGGAGCTATTTTCCAGGCTAACATTAATAATGGAAAGTTCCATGGCAAAACGCAACCAACAACACCGATCGGTTCGCGCACAATAACTGCCAAAGCATCCTCCCCCGCAGGTGCAGTTTGGTCATAAATTTTATCTACTGCTTCTGCATGCCAGAGAAGACAATCAATGGTTTCAGGAAGGTCGATTGTTGCACAATCACGAATTGGTTTCCCAGAGTCAATGCTTTCCATTACTGCTAGTTCCTGTATGTTTCTTTTAATGAGTTTTGATAATTTAATGAGAGCTTGTTTTCTTTCACTTGGGTGTAGTTTGGACCAGTGCCCTTGATCAAAAGCTTCTCTCGCTTTGACAACAGCATGGTCAACATCTTCAGAGTTACATGCTGAAATATTGGCGATAACTTTTCCAGTTGCAGGGTTTATAGTTTCAAATGTTTTGCCTGATTTAGATGACTGAAATTGTCCGTTGATGAAAGCGTTCGTTGGAAAATTGAGTGATTTTTCTATGGCTATATATTCTTCATGGGTTAGTAGGTCTGACATTTAGCTACCCTCCTTCGTTATTAGGTTAATGGTGTGATTCATTACGCGAACAACCTGCTCTAACTGGCGTTTTTCATCTTTATTTAGAGGCTGTAATGGCTTTCTTGGAGGCCCTGCAGACAGACCTCTCATGGTTACTCCATGCTTTATGCTTTGTATAAACTTGCCGCCTTGCTCAAGAACTCTCATGAGCGGCATCATTGCTGACATAATCCGTCTACCTTTGTCAAAATCTCCTTCAATCCTGCATGCTTCATAAAGTGCTACATGAGCCTCGGGTGCAAAGTTAGATCCAGCGCATACCCATCCGCTAGCTCCCCAGGCAAAGAATTCTAGTGCTTGATCATCCATTCCACAGCAAAGCTGAATGTGAGGATAATCTCGAGCCAATAAATGAAGACGATTTATATCACCACTACTTTCCTTGATGGCACAAAAGTTTGATGACCTTCCGACTCTATCAAGATATTCTTCTCCCATCATAGATCCCATCCGACCTGGATAGTTATATAGAATGATGGGTAGATTTGCTGCCCGGTCAATTGCTAGTGCATGAAGCGCATTTTCTCTTTCTGTAGGGAGTACATAGGGAGGTGTGGCCACTAAAATTCCGTCTGCTCCTATTTTGGCCGCTTCTTCTGCGTAAAAAACAGAGTCTTCAGTTCGAATAGCTCCTGTTCCAACTATATATGGAAGCCGATTATTAATTACATCTTTGCAAACCTTCATTAGCTGCAGGCGCTCATCAATGTCTTGAGCATAGTACTCACCAGTTGTACCTGCAATAACCAACCCATGAACACCACTACTAATTAGATCTTCAATAATAGCCTCGATGGCATCAAAATTTATTGAACCTTTATCATCATAGGGGGTAATAATTGGTGTGTATATTCCTTCAAACTTCATTTTTTCTCCTAAAGGTTTGGCAGACTAATTTTTGCCATCCGTCCACCATCAATAGTATATACCTGTCCAGTTACAAAACTCGACTCTGAGGATGCAAGCCAAGAAACCAGAGAGGCTATTTCTTTAGTTTTTCCTGTTCTATTGAGTGGGTGGATGCGACCAATATTTTTTCTAAAATGTTCTGGGTCTGGCATTGAATTTATAAAATCTTCATTAAGTTCAGTATCTATCCAGCCTGGTGCCACTGCATTACACCTTATATCGTCCTCTCCATGATCTACAGCAATTGCTCTTGTGAGACCATGAAGCCCTGCCTTACTTGCACAATAAGCAGCATGTTTTGGGTTGGCACCAATACCCTCAATAGACCCAATATTAACAATACAACCCTTTGAATTAATGAGATGAGGCATCACAAATTTGCTCATTAGAAATGGGGCTGTAAGATTTAAAGAGAGGGTTTGATTCCAACTATCAAGCGTTGTATCTTGAAGTGAAAACTCTTCCATCATTCCAGCATTATTTATTAAAACATCAATGCATCCATATTTATTAAAAATTGCCTCGATACTTTTTAAACAATCTTGCTCACGAGTTAAATCAAATTCATATGAGTCAAACAATTTAGAGTGGCTTCGTTGAATTGTGCAGACCTTTGCACCTTCCTCTTTGAAGCGCTCTGCGCAAGCCAAACCAATGCCGCTAGAGGCACCTGTAATTATGACGACTTTGTTAGTAAACCGCTTTTCCACCATTAATCTCCACTAAAGAACCACATACATATCGCGCTTCATCTGAGGTTAAAAATGCAATAACATCTGCAATTTCTTCGGGTTCAGCTATATGACCTATTGGTACTGATTGATTTAATTCATTGACTGCATCATCAGGATTTAAGCCTCTTATTTCAAAACCAGTTCTGAGCATTGGAGTATTTACTTCATTAGGGCAAACTGCATTAATGCGAATATTCTGATGAGCATGATCTCTTCCCAGGCACCTTGTCATTGCTGCTAAGGCAGCTTTCGTTGTACAGTACACTAGATGATTTGGTCCCGGATTTACCCCCCAACACGAGGATACATTCACAATAGAGCCACCTCCTGCTTTTGTCATTAGAGGTATTACGGCTCTGATTAATCGAAAAGGTGCCTCAACATTAATCTTCATCGATAATTCGAAATCTTCATCAGTTGCCTGAGTAATATCTCCGCGACGCATTAGACCTGCATTATTGATGAGAATATTAATAGCACCAAGTTTTATCTGAACTTCCTTTGTTAGATTGTCGCAGTAGTTTTTATCTAACAGATCACCAGGAAATGCCGCCGCTTTTCCACCCCTTTTTTGGATTTCATCAGCCAGAAAGTGAGCTTGATCTTGGGATTTATCAGCGATCGCTATAGTATTGCCTTGACTTGCATATTTATTGACAAGTGCTTTACCAATTCCTCCGCAGGCACCCGTTACAAGAACAACTCTGGATTTATTATTATTCATAATTTAGTATTCTTGATTTAAGGCTTCCATTGTTGGAATAATTTGTTCTCTTCTGGCAATAAAATCAAGTAGCTCTTCGTCTTTACCTTCATCTAGTTTTGGTTCTTGGTAATCAGCCAGTAGTTTTTTTGCCCCCTCAAGTCCTCTTTGAATGGTGTCCTTACTGCCATCAGCTTGCCACTGTTCAATGGAGTTATTGTCAAATAATTTAGGCATAAAAAATGCCCGCTGAAAATTATCCATAGTATGTTGATGTCCAAGATAATGACCCCCAGGACCAACATCTCTTATTGCTGCTAAGCCCTCCTCAAAATCATCCCAGCGAATACCTTCAGCCATCCTGTAACCCATTTCACATTGCTCAGCATCAACTACAAATTTAGCCATCGAACAATGCATGCCTGCTTCATTCCATCCTGCAGAATGCCAAATGTAGTTTGCACCTGACAAAAGAACTGCCATCATTGTAGATGCGCTCTCATAGCCAGACTGTGCATCAAAAACTTTTGATCCACCTAGAGTGTTCGAGCTTCTCCATGGGACATTGTAGTGCCTAGCCATTTGGCCAATCATAAAGTTCATTAAAGAAATTTCTGGAGTTCCCGCCATTGGCGCTCCAGATTGCATAGATACTGTTGCAAGGTAATGCCCATAAATTGCTGGAGATCCCTTACGAATTACTTGAGTATAGGCAAGTGCTGAAAGTGCTTCAGCGTTAACTTGCGCAACAGTTGGCGCAACACTTGCTGGAGTATTGGCACCCCCAAGTACAAATGGAGAGCATAGTACTGGCTGATTATGTGCAGAAAATACCCTTAATGCAGAAAGCATTGTCTGATCCCAAACGAGCGGTGAATTTCCATTTATATTGCCAGTAACTACGGGATGAGTATCAATGTATTTCTCTCCAAACAGAATCTTGCACATCTCAATTACATCTTCCGCATTCTTGCCACTACTTGTCATACCCATAAAAGTTTTATCGGAATACTTCATAGAAGAATAGGTGATTCTTAGGTGTCGATGCGAGATTGGATGATCCATAGGTTCAACGATATGGTGAGCGCTTGAATGTATGGCAGGAAGCATATGAGATAGTTTATGAAAGTTAGCCAGGTCTTCAAGTTTTGGCCAGCGCCTTTTGTTTTCAAGATCACATATAAAAGGAGCACCAGTCATCGGAACAAAAATAGAGTTATTGCCACCAATTTCGAGTGACTTTTTAGGGTCACGAGCATGCATTGTAATACTTTCAGGGATGGTAGCTATAAGTTCACGAATTAGGCCCCTATCAAAGCGAACACGCTCACCATTTACATTTGCCCCAGCTTTTTTCCAATCCTCTAGGGCAATTGGGTCATGAAATTCAACGCCAATATCTTCTAAGATTGATAAAGATGCGTCATCCATTTTTAAAATTTGCTCTTCACTCATTGGCTCAGTCAGAGGCAAGTTTCGCTTTAGGGTTGGGAGCATTTCTATTTTCACCTTTAGGCGATCTGTTCTTCTAGCATCTCTGCCGAGTCTATCTGTAGAATTTGCCATATCAGATATTTACAATAAATAGAAATTACCTATGCTAGATTAATTAATTATTTAATGCAACATTTTTTTTCATAGAAACATGAAAAATACTATATCTACTTAACTCCTTATATTCTTGATAAATCAATAATTAAGAGTAAAATTTATCATTTTGAAAAATGAATAAAAATAATGTCTAATCTTTCTAATAACTATATAGCTGGCGATTGGGTCAAGGGTTCTAGCTCAATATCAAACATAAACCCCTCCGATACGAATGACGTTATTGGTGAATTTGCTCAAGCAAATAACTCGCACCTAGATGATGCACTGAATTCAGCACAAATTGCTCAAAAGCAATGGGCAGCTGTTGGCTTAGAGCAGAGGCAAGCAGTATTAATGAAGATTGGCGAGGAGATGATGGCTCGCAGCGCTGAACTTGGTGAATTATTGTCTCGTGAAGAGGGCAAACCAGTTGCTGAAGGCAAGGGTGAAGTCTATAGAGCCGGTCAATTTTTTACCTATTATGCAGCGGAAGTGCTTCGTCAAAGTGGTGACACAGCAGATTCAGTTAGGCCAGGAATTGAAATCGATGTTCGTCGTGAACCTATGGGCACAGTTGCAATTATTTCGCCGTGGAATTTCCCCACTGCTACTGCAAGTTGGAAAATTGCTCCAGCATTAGCATTTGGTAATGCAGTAATCTGGAAGCCTGCTAACCTAACACCAGCGAGCGCCGTGGCGTTGACTGAGATCATCTCTAAACAAGACATTCCCAAAGGGCTATTTAATTTAGTTATGGGCTCTGGATCATCTATCGGTCAGGCTTTAGCTGAAAGCCCAAAAGTTCATGCGATTAGTTTTACTGGTTCTTATGATGTTGGTCTTCAAATAGCAGGTGCTGCAGCAAAAAATTTAACCAAATTTCAATTGGAATTAGGTTCTAAAAATCCATTGGTTGTAATGGATGATGCAGATATTGATGTTGCTGTAGCTGCAGCGACAGGAGGCGCTTTTGGAAGTACTGGGCAAAAATGTACTGCATCATCAAGGTTAGTTGTTCACGCATCTATCCATGATGAGTTTGTTGATCGAATGACTCAGTCTACTTCAGCTCTTAAGGTTGGACATGCTCTTGAAGAAGGGACTCAAATTGGTCCAGCGGCAAGCCAACAGCAACTTGATTCAAATCTCAAATATATGTCCTTAGCAAAAGAAGAAGGCTGTGAGATAGTATGTGGGGGTCAGAAGCTTGAGCTTGATAATCCTGGATTTTATATGCAACCTGCTTTATTAGTCGGCGGTAATAACTCAATGAGAGTGAACCGAGAAGAATTGTTTGCACCAATGGCTTGTGTTATTAAGGTTGCGGATTATGATGAAGCACTTTCAGTTGCCAACGACACAGATTTTGGTCTTGTTTCAGGAATCATTACTCAGTCATTGTCACGGGCTAATCATTTTCGAAGAAATGCAGAGAGCGGTTGTGTTATGGTTAACTTGCCAACAGCAGGTACTGATTATCATGTTCCTTTTGGTGGTAGAAAAAACTCAAGTTTTGGCCCAAGAGAGCAAGGCACGTATGCTAAAGAGCTTTATACTCAAGTAAAAACCTCTTATATTTCTAGCGGTAATCCATAATGGCTCATTCATCACTTTTCATTGACGCCCTCCAATACAACAATTGGAGTGAAGAGGTTTTCAAACAAATTAATGAAGGTGGTTTAAGCGCGGTCCACGTTACAATTTGTTACCATGAAGACTTTCAGGAGATGGTTCAAAATGTTATGGACTGGAATCGTCGTTTTGAAAGTTATTCAAGTATGATTTTTCATGGTCGAACAGCAAGTGATGTTCGCAAAGCACAAAAAGAAGGGCGTACTGCGATATTTTTTGGATTTCAGAATTGTTCACCTATTGAAGATAATATTGGACTGGTTGAAATATGTCATCAGTTAGGTATAAGATTTATGCAGTTAACCTACAACAATCAGAGCTTATTAGCTACAGGCTGTTATGAAGAAAATGACCCTGGTATTACTCGAATGGGTAAGCAGGTAATAAAAGAAATGAATAGAGTTGGCCTGGTTGTTGATATGAGTCATTCTGCTGAGCGCTCAACTCTTGAAGCCATTGAAATATCTGAACGCCCAATTGCAATAACTCATGCCAATCCAACTTTTTGGCATCCTGCACTAAGGAATAAGTCTAATAAGGTTCTTGAGGCTCTCGGAGAAAGTGGAAGTATGCTCGGATTTTCAGTATATCCACATCACCTAAAGGATGGTACAAACTGCACATTGGAAAGTTTCTGCACAATGATTGCTGATACAGCAGAAATCATGGGAGTTAATAATATTGGGATTGGGACTGACTTGTGTCAAAACCAACCTGACAGTGTTGTAGAATGGATGAGAAATGGTACGTGGACAAATGAACGTGACTATGGCGAAGGTTCAGCTGGCTTTGCTGGCTTTCCTGATCAACCTGAATGGTTTCGGGGTAACCGCGACTTTGTAAATATTGCAACAGGACTAATGAGTGTAGGGTTCTCTAATGATGATGTAGATTTAGTAATGGGTAATAATTGGCTAAGCTTTTTTGAATCATCTTTTGAATCTTTAAAATAATATCGATGACTGCTGACACAGCATTACTTGATATCGATTCTGATTTTATGCGACCACCTGAACAGGTAATGCGTCTAGATAGAATGGGCTCTTCATTCCCAACTCGTTTAAGTTTTATGCGAACGCTCATTAGGCGTATGTCTAAGGAGAATTGGAAATTTGAGAGAATTAGTCGTGAGGTTGATAAGGATGGTTATGGTGTCAGCGTTTATTCAGCTATTACACCACTAAGAACTTACTCATTGATTGCTTTTACTCAAGAGATACCAGCTGAAATGAGAACAGATAGGGTTATTGCAGAAGTATGGGATGCAACATTTAGTCTATTTGATGGCATACCTGCACAAGATGATATTGATTATTTAGCAAACAACACTCCAAAGCAGGAAGGCGGACGATATAGGCCAAGCGAGCTTGTATTGGCAAGGGCAAATAAAAGCCTAAGAGTCTTTGAAAATGTCATTGCCTCCTTGGCAAAGGGAATTCAGCCAGATCTCGATTTATTATATTCTGTAGGTTATTTAATGCGAACTACTGCTGTTTATGGTAGTGGTAAGTTTGGTTGCGCCGACAGAGCTAAGATTGCTGATCGGGAAGAGTGTAAACCTCCATTTCAAATAGAGTTATTAGCGGTTTATTTGATTCGATGGTTCACGATAGATTCAGTTGAAGAGCTTGCTAAAGAAAGAGGGGGTGACAAAGCGGTAAGGTTGAATGAAAACACTCGTCAATTTGTTGGTGTTGGGAACTCAACAGGACTAGGTATGGCACCATTTTTACTTAAGCATCCAACATTAATTCATAATTGGGTTGTTGCTAAAGAGACTGCTTTGGCAAGAGTAAGATCAATTGAAACTCCACTTCAAGGTACTCTAGAAGTTTTTTTAAAGTCACTACTTCAGGTCAGCCAGCATATTGATGAATGGAATGTTGAAGACGCTATTCAGGCAGAAAGAATTTCATGCTTAACTGATGAAATTCAGGCGCTCAGGATTTGGTGTGAAGATGAATCAAATATATTCAGGCCCTATCCATGGAATGGTATTTATCACTATGTTGAGGACAATTTTTCTTTGGAATGTCAAGAGATGATTGTCTCTCTAATTATAGAACCTCATGGCTTGATAGTAGATGATCTTGCAGAGACAATGTCAACTACTTCAATCCCAAAATTTAAGGCTGACATGTCGTTATCTCAATTAAAAGTGGTTGTTGAAGATTGCTATCAGTGGGCGACAACTATTGACTTTTCTTTAGAAGAATCACAGCATCATTTTTGGTACTATTCTGAAGATAAATTAGAGCCTCGATTTGGCTCAAAGGGTGTTGATGATGGGGTTGAGCAAGAAATGCCTTTAGCTATTGGGCGTGATGTGTACGATTTAAATGAGAAGTTATCAGAGACTCATGATGACGTACCTATCAGTGAATTTGTTATGATGCATCCTCAGTTTAGACATATTATTCGTCGAATTCAAAATACTTTTGTAAGGCCTTATTCGGAAGTACAAGATAACTTGTTAAGTGAATCAATGAGGCCACTGGATCTTTTGCGTTTTAAGTTGGCATTCTTTGGTGCCTCAAAGTATGATCCCAAGTCAGACCTATGGACTCGGATATCCATGTATCAAGGCGCACCAATGCCTGATCAACTTTCAGAGCCAAATCATGACTGTTGGTCATTTCCAATTGCAGGCCGCTCGCAGTCATATCCGTGTATAAACTGTACATGTCAAAAAGCGATTTAACAATTTCATTAAATGAAGTTCTTTTTTATTTCACTCGAGCAGCCTTCGGTGTAGAGGTACCTATTGGCCTCTCAGAGGACTTTGCACGAAGCAATATTTGGATTTCAGAAAATGGTTTTGATCCTTCATTATGTAGCTTGGAGGCGCTTGATAATCTAGACAGTGAAGCAAGTAGCTTAGCAATTAAATTTGAAAAGGTAAAAGAAGGAGGTCATTTATTTTGTCCAAAAGGTAAATTATTGTCTTCTCTAGAGGCTTCTGCAAGTTGTGTAGACTGGGTCGAAGTCAATAGTGCGAATGGTGAATTAAAAATTAGCAATGTTGATTCTCCATTGTTAGTTGTTTCTGCTCTGGGTGCAAACCAATGCAGTGGGTTAAAAGTATTTTGGGTTGACCAAGACGAAAATCAATTCCAAGTTAACTTAATTGATAATGAGGTATGGGAAATTTTAAGTTCATCAACCAATCCTATAGAACTAAGTAGCAATGCCGATATGTTAATTTCACCTTTTGGATTAGGTGATGAATCCTATAAAGGCAAAACTGTTAAAACATTTAACTTAGCTGAAGAGAAATTGAACATACTTCATAACGGCGTTAAAGTAAGGGAGAATTGGCAGGGAATTTATGACTATTTTTCGCGTTGTTTGGTGAAGTCAAGTGCTGAATCTAGGGCTTCAGGAGCAGGCGCAGGAATAGTTGATACAGATTAGTTTAACACTCAATAAAGCTTACAGCTAAACCACCAAGGGATGTCTCTTTGTATTTGTGTGACATATCTAGGCCTGTTCTTTTCATTGCGGCGATACATTGATCTAAAGAAATTAAGTGTTCTCCACTCTCTCTTAAGGAAAGTGAGCTTGCTGTGTACGCTTTGACAGCGCCGAAGCCATTTCTCTCAATGCAAGGCACTTGTACGAGTCCTTTGACAGGATCGCAAGTCATTCCTATATGGTGCTCTAAAGCCATTTCAGCAGCATTTTCGATTTGGGCGCTTGTGCCTCCTCTTATGGCGCAAAGGCCTGCAGCTGCCATAGAAGATGCTGAGCCAACCTCGCCCTGACAGCCAACCTCAGCTCCTGATATTGAGCTGTTAAGTTTAATCAGCCCACCTATTGCGGATGCTGATAAAAGGAATTGACGGATTTGTTCTGGAGTCGCTGACTTATGTTTATAGTAATAGTATAAGGTTGCTGGCACTACCCCTGATGCACCATTAGTTGGAGCAGTTACTACCATATGTCCCGCAGCATTTTCTTCATTAACCGCCATTGCATAAGCACAAAGCCAATCATTAGTACTTGTATTTTCTAGGTCATTTTGTAGGTTTTCATGTAACTTCTTTGCCCGCCTTTTTGT
>ENA-UOYH01000610-UOYH01000610.1-marine-metagenome-genome-assembly--contig:-NODE-610-length-12014-cov-9.986764_pt1 | contig 12014 bp, 8 predicted proteins | sample MGYA00238175_ERZ767261 | MGnify/ENA primary metagenome ERZ767261 (study PRJEB28946, sample SAMN06267185) | marine metagenome | isolation source: Columbia River Estuary | place: USA:Columbia River Estuary...
ATATATTCACAACGATGGTATTCAAAGTTGCCAGTTGGTTATGGGTTTAACCACTTTAGCTGCAGGCAGTGTTTGGAATTCTGTTCCCCCACATACACATACCCGCCGCATGGAAGCCTATTTTTATTTTGATGTAGATGCTGCACAACGGGTAATACACTTTATGGGTGAGCCGCAGGAAACCCGGCATCTGGTGGTTGCCAATCATGAAGCTGCAATTTCTGCACCATGGAGTATGCATTTTGGTGTAGGCACAGCCAATTATGGATTCATCTGGGGAATGGCTGGCGAGAATAAGGAGTTTACTGATATGGATCCGCAGCCTATAGCTTCTTTAAAATAATTCTTTAAAAATGAAAAAAAGCATCCTATTGATTTTGGGAATAATTCTTTTATTTTCTTGTGCAGGGTTGCTGTCATGCTGTTGTCTTGAAGCTCCTTTTAGAATTTAAATATTATTAGAATGAGATAAGAAGGATTTAATTTTTTTTAAATTTAATTTTGATGATATGAAAAACTAAAAGCAATTATTTTGTTGAAACAAATAAATAAGGATACGATTTACAATATCATTTGTAATCTTTTCAACAAAATTAACATTCACACCTTCTTCCTTATAGTAATCATTATATCTAATAGAACTTCCCAATAAGTTAACATCTAATTTATCAGCATTATCTTTTTCAATAACTAAATGTGGGGATCCGGTATCTACCCATATGCCATATTCATTTTCTATAATATCAGAATTAATCTTCATTTCCATTTTCACTAAATCATCATCAACTATTTCTGCCTTATGTATACCATCAAAAGCATCAAAGATTGTCTTTTTGTCTATAATTTTGTTTTTATATGCAAATAATACTCCACATCTAGAACCATTTCCGCAGAGAGAACCAAGATTTCCGTCAGAAGTATAATGAAGAATTTCAAAGTCAGTTGACTTAGACTCTTTTATTAAAATAAGACCATCTCCCCCTATGCCAAAATTCCTATTACAAAGCTGTTCTATTAATGATGAATTGTTATTGATTTTATTGCCTCTATCATCAATTACTATGAAGTCATTACCAGCGCCATTATATTTACTAAAATTTATTTTCATAAAGGCGCAAAACTAAACAATTTAAATAATATATCCGTGTTTATATGTTTCCTCTTTTAGCTCCGTATAAAAAAATACCTATTGTAGTAAAATTGGCAATAATAACTGGTAAAGGAGCTGTAGGTTTACCTGTTAACACAAAGATTAAGTCGGGTAGTGCAAGAAATCCCATAACTATAAAAAAAAGAAAAGATAATTTTCTTAATGCAGAAAGATCTCTTATAGATAAAGACCCTATAATCATAAATATTATTCCAATAATTACAGAACTAGTAACAAGACTGAAAGTATCAAACATTTGAATGGCGTCGCTACTCACATCAGGCCCAAAAGCATCAGTAATTAAAAGCATTTTAAAATCAATAGAAAATATTGATATAATAAGTGGAGCCACTTGAAATATAAGAAGCAGGCTTGCTATCCAAAAAATTGTCTTTATCCTCATACGTAAATTTAAAAAGTCCATATGGAATTATGAAATGGGAATAAAAAGGCCCATAGTCATTACCATATCAAATTAACAAAATTCGATTATGGGCCAAGTACAGTTCCTTATCATAAATTATAATCGTATACACAAATCCATAAATGGGTATTTGAGACACCCATAAGAAGATCCATATGCAAATTATATATTTCGATAATCGGCCCAATCTTATGTTGCAATGACCCCAGTACAATACCAATATGGGTCCAGTCAAGTACCATTATGGTACAATTATTATTGAGTTTCAATCAAATATTTTGGGTTCAATTGATTTTTTATTCAGATGAATTTTATTTAAATTATTGTGCAAAATAAATCAAATTTTTGTTGTATATATATAATTGTATATTAGTATATTTATTCATCATCATCATCACCAGGTAAGTCAATATCATGATTATTTATCCTCTCATCTCCAGCTGTACCTTGTTCTTCAATTCCATCATCTCCATCCTCTCCCTCTCCCATTGCTGCAGCAGCATGAACAAAAGAACTCCTTCTATTCTCTCTCAAATAGGTCTTCCAGTGTACCTTCACATTCTCCCACAATGGCTCATTTGCCATAATACCTTTAACTACTCTCACCATCTCGTCATAGTATTTCACACCTTCTTCTGTCCAACCATCTTCATATGCCTTCAATTTAGTTCCAGGTTGATGATGGTACTTCAGTAATGCAGATTTTTCAAATGCTTCCCTCTCCACATTATTCATACGCTTCATTTTGATACGTTCCAACCAAACATCAACTCCATTCTCATAACAAAGAATGGCAAATGCAATATCACTTGCTGTCATCTTATCCAATAAGGTCTTCCCTGGATACAGGACACAAAACTTTTTTAACTCCCTTGATCCAATCAACTTGCTAACATAATAGTCCATGAAGGTCAAGAATTCTAGACAATCTTGATAAGTTATCTCTGTGACATCCAGATCTAACAATAGAAAATCAACCAATATCCTGCCAGTATCGGACAGGAACATCAATTTATTATTTAGGTAATCCCCTGCAAGAATGAAACAATTGCAAGAAAGAAACAATAATATCAATTGAGTTCAACTTAGCCTGCAGAATGGATTACAATTGATATACAAAATAATACTCACACTGAAGTTGCTGCCTCATTAGTTCCTTGTATGATGAAGTACCCTGACTAAAGGCTATGCTATATGCTGGTGTTCCTTCATCAATCCAATAGTCCTCCGGCGTAACCCAACTCTTTAAACATACCCTCCTGATGCATCGCTGACAGATTGCTTTAGGACTAGTGCTAAACGCATTCCATCCAGTTTTCTTCATTTTGATGTAAGGAAAGACTTTCAGCCTAACATACTCCCGAATGGCAAAGACATTGTTGAGGTCCTCGGGAGACAATGAACAATGCCTCTTTCGGGCATTCTTACCTTGAGAACGATGTGGTCTCTTGCTCATCATAATGTGCTTCAGATGCTCTTTCATTTGCTTATTTTCTCTCATGACCATGCTAACATATGTGTTGTCGCCTGTGCCCGCGCCACTGATCGAGCTAACACTGTTACCGGCGACAGACGAATCACCATCATTGATTGAATTCATTGCATTTACATAAATACCGTTTGGGCGCCTGCCCCCCGCTGGTCGTGGAGTAATTGATGCAGCCACCCCTTGGTGTTGGATGCGACTTCGATCTGCCAAAGCGGCCGGCGGGGGAACTTCACTCTGCCCATCCATCTTGGGGCCAGAGTTCTAGGTGATGGTTGGTGAAGTTATTGCTGAAGAGTTGTGTGGAGGTAATGAATGACAGTAGGCGATGTGAGAAGAGACAACTAGAATAGTACAGATCTATAACCAGAAGGTAGCATACCTGACTTGAGAGATGGCTTTGATTGGGTATTATGAGATGATGAAGTTCGAATTATGGGAGGTGGTTGCATGCCTTCATCCATCATACAACAGTGCACCATAATAGTTAACATGATGCAGAAGGAAGGCATCATCCATGGTCATTGTCATTTGTGTCATTTTCAAGGAGGGAACAAACGGCCTATAAATTGAAAAATATTGGCCAGGAGGAGATCTACTAAGCCCACAATGGAATTGTACCGATTGGTAGATACCATTAAAATGTTTCTTCCCACTGATCCTACATACCAAGGTTCTAATACAATATAATTCAAATGTATACATGCAATTTTCGATCCATTTTGTTTTAAGTACAAATTCATTGTGCATCTACGTACACACGATGGAACTGGTATGAGATTTCTCCTTTTCCAACTCTTTGAACAAAAGGGGGGAAATGTTCGAAATTTATCTCATGGTGGAATTCGATACAGGGATTCTCATGCGATTCCAATATTTCCAAAACACATAATCTACATAGATGAGAGTCATACTGCAATCATCACACCTAATATATCCATGCAATGCATTCAAATGAAATGACATCTGACCATTCATTATTCATAATTTCATAACAGCACCATGTCAAAACGAAAGTCTAATGAAATCTCCTGTCCCAACTGTAATAGATCATTCTGGTGCAATAGATCTATATCTTCACATCTTCAAACTTGCAAAACAATACAGACAGGATGGACCCCTATGGCTCCAAGGGATCAAATTTTTGCTCAAGAATTCAAAGACTTCCAAGCAGATCAAACCATTAATGAGCAACTGAAAATAGCTGCCACTGAGTTGAAGAATCCATCAATACAACAGAAAAGTGCTTACAGGTCACAGACAACCTCAATGCCATCACTAACGGAACTGGTGACCATAAATACTCATTCAACAGAATATGTCTTCCCGGAGGATCCAAGTTATTCTATGGATGCAACAGAACCCCCCTTGGAGGAACCAAATGTCACCCATGGTTCCAGCATAAAGGACATTAAATATGAAGGATTGCTGACACCATCCCTATTATATCAAGCTCACCTAGAATACAAGATCCGGGGTCACAGAGAAGTTGATCTATCTCTTGCAGATGATATTCATGATGTGGTGCAACGCCATTCTGCTAATCATCTGGATTTCAATGCATTTGCCACATTGAAAAGGGATATCCTACTACAAAGACTGGCAGATGTTTACAACCTTCAACACCTGAAACCAACAATTTACAAGGTTCTAATACAAGAAAAAACCGTCCTAACTTCAGTTGCTGTATTTGATCTCCATGCACAAATATTGTCAATTGTGCACAATGCAAAACTCATGCAGCAAGAAAATTTTGCACCAGACTATGATGTTTTCACTGGAAAGCCAACAACTCCCATAACACATTTTGGAGAAGTGCACACCGGGGAGCTCTTTGAACCTGCACGAGCAAAATATTGTGGAGATAATCCAACTAATATGCCCTGTCCATTGATTCTATTCTATGACAAAACCTTTGTTGACCTGCATGGTTCTTTGGCTTGTTCTCCTGTCATCATGTGGCCCACCTTTTTCAATCAAGAATGTCGAAACAAATTAAAATTTGCAAGAGTCCTGGGATATGTTCCAAATATAGCACTTGGTAAGGGTGGGTCATCCATTCAAAAATCAATTCAAAAAGTTCAAGATGAACATAACTGTCTGAAGCATATTTTTCACCAAATTGCCACAATTCACAATGATGGTGGAATTAAGACAAATGTCATGGGACGTGAAGTCACCTTAAAAATTTGGATTCATCTGATCACAGGTGACACATCGGGTCATAATGATTTATGTGGTCATGTGAACAGTGGCAGTTCAAATATACCAATCAGAAATTGTGGTTGTACATGGGATGATTTAGATGAGCCCGATCCAGACTGTCAGTTTACCACTTTGCAAGCATTAGAAGATGTGGAAGGTGACAAGAAACAGCTCAGTCTACTGGGCAAGAAGAAAATCAAGAGTTGTTTTAATGGAATCCCATTGGGTGATGACATCTATGGAATTATGGGAATTACACCACCAGAAATGTTGCACGTTGCTGGCACTGGAATCTTCAAATATATGTTCAGTTGCATTACGAATATTCTTGGTTCCACAAAAACAAAGAAAGAAAGAGAGGAATTTGATAAATTGCATCAGGTTCTAGCATCTCAATCAACACACCAAAGTGAGACAGATTTTCCGAGAACTTCTGTGCGTACTGGAATTACCGATGGTTCCAAAATGGGGGGTATGGAGAGAGTTGGGAATTTAGCCATTCTGTTGTGTGTCACATATACCAATGAGGGGAGAGATCTTATGCGAGATGGTCTTCGAGGTAGAAAGACAAGCATGAAGGACACTCAGCGATGCATGAAGCTAATGTTGTCTTTTTTCCAATGGGTGCATGATCCAAGTCCCAAGGCAAATCATGCAAAGGCACGTCTTCTGGTGGTCGAAATGCTAACCTTGTTGAAACGATGCTTCCCCAGAGGAGACGGATATGGTTGGAATATACCCAAGTTCCATTTATGGACCCAGATGCTTCGATTTGTACAACGTTTCGGATCTGCATCGGTATTCGACGGGGGCACTGGTGAAAGGTTTTTGAAATCGATTGTGAAGGATCTCATAAGAAATACACAAAAGGTACCGGCAAAACTAGTTGAGCAGCTCTCTCAACGCAAATATGAACTTGATGTGATTGATCATGCATTTGAGTTTGGTGTAATGAAGGCACTGGACCTTGATTATGAATATGTCAACATGGAAGAAAAAGAAACCTTAAAAGGAGAATATAGGTTGCTATTTGGCCCGATGGACCAACATGGAAAGAGCAGCGTTGGAATTGACTGGACAGACAAGAAGAGAAACAAGGTGAAACTTGATGTGCATGCCCATCTGAAAATGGTTATCAAGAAATTTGCTTTAGACCAGAAATGTCATGGCGCCTTCCAAGTTGTGGGATACACATCATACCAGACGAAATTTGATGGTGATGCCTTGCATACAAAATTTCATGCAAATGAATATACACATGGGGGCCCTTGGTATGATTGGTGCATGATTCAATTTCACCAAAATGACATCCCAGCATCTCAATCAATTTCTCCTGCCAAAATTATTGGTTTCATAAGGTATGAGTCCAGAGGGATTCCAACACCATATTTGATTCAAGAAGAAGGGGTTACACTGGAAGAAATTGAAGAAAGTAACATGGAGGACGAAACACTGTATGCAATTGTCCATACTGCATCACAATGGTTGACAATGGATACATTGGAGAGTGAATTTTCAGAAACATTCTTGCTGGGTGATGTGAACCAATGTTTGTACATTGTTGATGTAAAAACGATTATTGCACCATTGTTTGTAGTGGCCAATGAGAATGATCTGACAATGATTTGTATGTTACCCAAGAAAAAATGGGGAAAATTCTTTGATAGGTGTTTAGATGAACTATAATTGTTTCATACAAAAATATTCTTATTTATAACTATCCTTATATTAATCTTGTCCAATCTGCATTCACATACCATCTATACCATAGAAAACATCGCTGATTTTCAAACATCGCTGGTTTGCCGCCAGATAGCTGAAAACATCCCCGCCATTCAATTGAAAAATGTCTTTCTGTCTCCAGTCCCCTGACACCAGAATTCTGGCACCTCTCATGCCATTTTCATCATCTACATTGCAGTAAAATCTTTAGCTAGTGCATGCAAGCACTACCAACATCAACACAACTCTTCATTCATCAACAATTCTCATCATCATCAACATCATCAAGCTCCCTCTTCGTCTTGAGCTCCAACCATGTCAACATCCATCAGGTGCACTCCCTAGTGGTGCAGTAGCCTTCCCTGGCCGTCCCCAACTGCGTAGGTGACTCCCCGTTGCTGGCGTCGCATGTGTTATCCAGCGATTGTGTTCTTGGGTCAATAGTTGACAAACGTCCATCATATTTCGAATTCGGGTGGCTGATCTTGTAGATTCTTGGTTGATACTGGTGAGTTGGTATGCCGGCGCATGCCCCATCTTCACTCGGGACAATCCAGTCGAGTTGGGACATGAACGGGCATGGCAGCTGCGGAATGTGAGCCTTCATCTGTCACTGTCATGACAGATTGAAACTCACACCCCTTCTCTGCTCATATATGATTTTGAGCAGCTCCTTGTCCCACGCGACCGTCATATTCGAATTGAGGGAGCTCAACAATCACATAATTCGAATGAGATCTGTATGATCTTTACATCCTCACAGCTCCTATCGGAAAAACTGGAAACCCAAAAGCGCCCTCAAGACAGCTGTTGGCCACTTGGATTGTCAAGGCATGGGACCTGATTCCAGAAGAGCTGGTGAGAAAATCATGGACAGCTTGTGGGTACAAGTCAGAGAAGAATCTCAGCTGCTCCAATGACGGCACCATGGTTGTGTTCACTGACGAACAGGTTGGCACGATGGTGGAGGAGATATGTGGTGAGGAAGTGCGCTCGAACTTTGAGGATGTTGAGTGCGGTCCCGATCCTATGCATCCAAGTGACGAGGAGTGCAGCAGTGATGAGGATGTTGGTAGCAGTGATGAGGAGATCGAAGAACTTTATGCAGATCCAGATCCCCCAGCAAGAGTGAGAGTGCAGGATGTAGAAAGAGTAGAGGCTCTTGTAGACCCCACTCCGCCAGCTAGAGAGCAAGTGCAAGATAACAGGTGTGCCGCTGGCAACCTCTGTGGTATGAAGACAACCCCACTGACAAGTGGAGGGCATGTGTGTTTGAACTGCCACAAGAAACTGCATTGGTGTTTGTGTGGGAGTTTGTGGGAAGAACCAGGGGATGCTTGCCAGGTTAGATTGGAGGACTTGAGTGAGCAGGGGCGCCAGAATACAGAGATAGTTGGTGCTTTGATCTGTTTTGGTTGCATGGGAATATAGATGTATGTTTGTAAAGAGAATAGTTAGTTAGATTAGAGCATGTGATACCATGATAGCACCTAGTGATAACATGTTTGTCTAACTACAACTAGTAAAGTCACCATAAATCAGTTAGAAAACATCTCTGTTTGAAAAGGCAGTGTGTCAGCCCAGTAGGCCTTGAAAAGGTGGTCTCTGAAATATTTGAAAACATCCTATTTTCTCTATATTTTCTGCTTTCTTCTTACTTTCTTCACATGATACACATCATCATGATTCCAAAGATTGTGAAAACTGTCTTGTGAATCAAATAATTTCTGCATCAGTGCTTTTGGCCAGTGTTTGACTGACATCATTTGTGGTTTTGGAATAATGCTATAGCCTAATGCAATTCCATCAAATTGCAATGTTTCCCCGCAGGTGAAATGAAGGTTATCTAGAGTGAGGGGATATGACCTCTTGTACTCATAATCAATAATTTGTCCTTGCCAGTAACAAGTAACATGATTTCCGGGAACCTTAGACTGTTCTTCAAACCTCATGTTGTGACTACTTTGCAATGCAAAAATAGTAGGGAGTGCCAAAAAGTGTGCATTGATCATTGTGTCCCTTGACGTTGCAAACTTTGCAATATTCAATTTTTTGTGAAAATACTTCTCACTCAGTTCCAAAATCCAGAGGCACTTCATTATTGGATCCCTAAAATGACCTTCAACAACTGCTCGGGGCATTGTCACACTATCATTGAGTGTACATCCTGTAGCAATTTTGTAGATTACACTGGCTTCTGTTTGGTTCATTGAGAGTAGGATTGAATGGTAAAGTGTCGTGTCGCCTAGATGGTAGAGCAAATTTGCAATGCTACCTTCTGCACAATTGCGACGAGTGTTTTCTACATCCGATATTGGATTAGCCCACCTCGAAGGACTGGGACAAAAACCATTTTTGCCATGAACAACCTGACAATCCTCGTCCTCCTTCGATTTTTTGTTTTTCGATTTCTTTCCATATCCAATTCTAATCACACTGGGAGATCCAACATTAAACACTCCTGTGACATTGTCTAAAATTGATGCTTCATGAGAAAAGTCGTCACGGATTTGTTCATAAGGACTGTAATGGGGGGTGACTGCCGTACTGTCGTTGCCACTTTTCATGAGAAACTGAAATATCGGAGGTGATGAAGCTGGCCATGAATATACAGCAAGTGAGATCAATTCCTGATTTCTGTAGCGTTGTACTTCACTTTTCATCATATCACGGAAAGGTTGGGGTAGTTCGGTCCATGCGAATTTCTTTTCAAGATTCATCACAAATGCTTTTGGGAGTCTGGTGACTATGGCAGGACTGATTTCAAATTCTTCTGTTTTCCAAAGTTCTGCATATTTGGAGTTTGCATCTGGATACTTTTCAAACAGTGGCTTGAAGTTGCATGTGCAAACATATATCTTCTTCTTCTTTCCTACTCCGCGTTTGAGTTTGATCTGATATAAACTCTCCTTGATGACCAATTCTTCTGCATTATTCTTCATGCTTTCTTGTATACATTTTTTTTGCTGATCACTTTCCCTCTTTTTACTCGTAATTGTCATGGGACCAAAATGGGTTTCTACATCAGAAGGCTCCCATCCAACGCCCAGTCCCTCATCAAGAAAACTTCTTTCAACATCTGTTACAAATACCTGACAAGGACGGTGGGTCCAATCTGATATTTCACATTGAAGATTGTGATATGGAGAAATTGGGAGGCTCTTCCAATCAATTAAGCCTTCAACAGAGCATTCATTTTCATGAAGCTGTTTTTGAAAGAAATCCCTCATTGGTTTTTTACACAGAGCTTCGCTGAGCAACTTCTGCAGGTCATCAATCCCATCATATTTCAATGAAGTGATGGAGTGGTGTTTGAGGACACTTTCAGCGACAATAAACTTGTTTCTATCCCACAAATAAGCCAATTTCTCTGTCCACAACTTGACCAGGTTGATTGAATATTCTAACAGTTCTGAACTTGTTCCTAATTTGTCTGGAATAGCACATATATTCTCAAAGGTTTCTTGAGGATCAATGCGATTTTCATCCAACTTTGGATCAAATTGATTAGGATGCCAATGACACTCATGCTCGGGTTTTGTCACAAAGTTTGCTTCATTGCTGATATAGTGATTGAGTTTTTCTTGGTGCAATGCTTGATACCCCACAATGGCAGGTGATAGAACCTCAAACAAACCCCAAACAACAGCCTTTGTGCAGAGATGCATGTTGCCATGTTCAGATTTATCATGGAGATTTGCATCCATCTTCAGCGCATTCACATGGTTGATTTGTGTCTTCTGCTCTTGAGCGATATCCCCCTTCTCAAGTTTGCCATCCTTCACATGATCTGCTCCAATTCCGAATTTACACCTTATCATGGTAGGTTCAAATGGTTGAACAGTTTCCATATTCTTCAGTGAGGTAGTCATTCCAATAGGCGATGAGAATAGAATGTGCGCTGGATTCCTTCTATATTCCGATTCATCATCGGTTTGTAGTTTGGTTAAAACTTTGTCATTCCAGCTGCTTGTTCCAAGACCAAAATGATCTAATATTATTCGTGGAGCCCACTGAAGCAAGATCATGATTGGATATTCTCTTTCATGCATCGCCTTCCCACATTTGGTACATGATAGAGTATATAGATGACAATCACCTTTGAAAGATACCGAAAACTGACATTGTTTTGCCCCAACAACCAAGACTGATGACAGTAACTCCATAACAGTCTCAGATACATACAATGAACGCAGTCTTTTGAACCTCAACCTCACATCATTGAAATTATGTAGAATGGAAGAAATAGATATCACTGGTCGGGAAGATCTTGTTACCATCAACTTTACAATATTTTCCATCAATGTCACATTTGTCTGATGATGTGCAAGGGATGGGTTTTTCTGTTTGGATGATTCTCTCATTAGCCTTTTCAAGGAGGTAGCAATTTTTAGACTGGCTTCACTAACATCCAATGGCCCTGCTTTACCTTTTGGTGAAATTGAGGGATATCGGTGGAAATTCTTGAACATACCAATGACAGTTAGAATAATAATGGTAGAAATTTTCATGATTTTGGGTTTCTGAAACAAATCTTCCTTGACGAATTGAATCATTGGAGTTCGATATTTGATGAAGGCTTGACGAAAGGTGTATCTTGGAAGGGCTATCAGATTCATGCATTTTAAATATGTCCAGCCCTCCCTAACATCCTTTCTTTCTACAAATCCAAGTGTTTCGTATACCGAGATCAATCCTGAACTCATGAGAAAGGGAACGGCAATTTGTAGACCAAAACAATTGTCCGGTTCACCTTCTGTCTTAATATATCTCCGCAGTTGAAGGATCTGCAACAATCTTACTTCGATGGTGGTGTCGTATAAGGATGCCGCTGTGTGTGCTGCTATAGCGGTGGTAAGCGTGCCCCTTTCCTTGAATAATACGAAGGATTGTATCGTGAAGGACTGCAATATTCGGGAATCTTCTTGTCCTTCATTGAAGTGCAAGGTGACAAATCCCAAAAAACCAACTGTATCTTCTTCATCTCTTCCAACCAATTGGATAAGGTTGCTGTGTGGAGTGTTGTC
>ENA-UOYH01000615-UOYH01000615.1-marine-metagenome-genome-assembly--contig:-NODE-615-length-11926-cov-3.098827_pt1 | contig 11926 bp, 6 predicted proteins | sample MGYA00238175_ERZ767261 | MGnify/ENA primary metagenome ERZ767261 (study PRJEB28946, sample SAMN06267185) | marine metagenome | isolation source: Columbia River Estuary | place: USA:Columbia River Estuary...
AGGGACTGTTACGGCGGGCAATGCCAGCGGACTTAATGACGGCAGTGCTGCCTTATTGATCGCAAGCCAAGAGGGACTCAAAACCCATGGACTTAACCCTCTAGCCCGTATTGTGTCCGGCGGAGTTGCTGGCGTCGAGCCCCGAATCATGGGCATTGGCCCGGTGCCCGCCAGCGAAATAGCTCTCGCCAAAGCGGGATTGCAGCTCGATGACATAGATGTCATAGAGCTTAATGAGGCCTTTGCTGCGCAATCCTTGGCATGTACCCGCGCCATGGGCTTGGACGATCGCGATGAACGAATCAATCCCAATGGGGGCGCGATTTCCCTGGGTCATCCACTTGGCATGACGGGCGCGCGCATTGCTCTGGCCGCTGCCCGCGAATTGCATCGACGAAATGGCCGCTACGCATTGGTGACGATGTGCATAGGAGTAGGTCAGGGTTATGCCTTAATTCTGGAACGCGCGTAACATGTTTTTTGAGTTCAACGGGCTTCGACCGATCGTTCACCCCTCTGCCTTTGTTCATCCCCAAGCAAATGTGACGGGGGACGTTTGGATTGGCGCCGATGTATACATTGGCCCAGGAGCGGTTCTTCGGGGGGACTGGGGGCGAATCACCATTGAAGCCGGAGCCAACGTTCAGGAAAACTGTATTGTCCATGTCTTTCCAGGGAAAGACGTAGTCTTGGAGGCGCGTGCCCATATTGGCCACGGGGCGATTGTACATGGTGCACATGTCGGGTCCAATTGCTTAATCGGCATGAATGCCGTGTTGATGGATGACGCGGTCATTGGTTCAGAAAGCATTGTTGGAGCTCTTGCCTTTGTCCCACAAGGCATGCAGGTTCCTGCGCGCTCGGTAGTCGTTGGAAATCCAGCAAAAATCGTCAAAGAGGTGACGGACGAACAGATTGCTTGGAAATCAGAAGGAACCGCTTGGTATCAAAGGTTGCCTCAAGAATGTGAAAAAAGTTTAAAGGCCTGTGAGCCTTTAACGGCCCCCGAGCCAAACCGCCCTCGTTCTGAAGGCGGATACTCCCCACGATAATACCCGGAAACATAGGCCCACCAGCCGCGTGAAGCGGCCTTGTTGGCGTGCATTAGTTTGCGTTAGGAAACAATTTTATTACGTCAATAAATGGATTTTATCGCACAAAAACTATAGTTTATTCGGCTTTTATGCCGATTTAGATGCTTTTAAAAAGATTTTATTTCCTATTTTGTCGGACTATTCAACAAAATCTCTAATCGCATGAAACAAAAACTAACTCTTTGGTTGGCTTGCTTTTTCTTCCTGGTGACGGGCAGCTTAAGTGCGCAGACCTACGGCTGGTGGGACTCAGGTGCCAGCGCCGGAAACCCAGGGGGTGTGCGAACCGGGTATGACTACTATCAGAGTAGTTCAAGTTCAGGATACACGAATATCCTCGACAATACTGCGGGTTCGGGCGCTTCATCGAACGAATGGTCTGCAGCGCAAACCATTCCTTTCACATTTAACTTCTATGGCTCGGCCGTTACGAAGTTTTGTGTGAATAAGAATGGTCTGATGACCTTCGACACGACGGTGGCGAGCACGGTTGTGGACACCAACCTCAATGACAATTCAAGCCTGCCAAACAGCGCAATGCCCAACAATACGATTGCGTATTGGGATGCGTTCAACCCCCCGTTGGCGTCCAATGACGACGTGTTCATGGGAGTGGAGGGCACGGCCCCGAACCGTCAGCTTTGGGTGGTCTACCATTCCTACAAAATAGGTACACTTTCATATGCCTATTTCGCGATGGTTTTGGAAGAATCCACGAACAACATCTACTTGGTAGATATGAAGTACGTGGGCTCTGGCACTGCCACGTTCACAAAAGGATTGCAAATCAACAGCACCACAGCTTTTGAGGTAACTGGTTCGCCCAGCATCGGCGCTCAGTACGTGGGTTCAAACTATCCCGACAACACGTTCATCACTTTTGCTTGGGGCACATGTTTCCCTACGGGAGGATTGAACGCGACAGATATTGCGGACGTTTCCTTTAAGGCGAACTGGTCGAGCAATAACACCCCGATTGGTGCTCAAGTGCGCTATCGCGCAACGGGCTCTACGGGAGCGTACACCGTGACCAACGTTGCGGGTTCTGGTTCGGCCGTTTCTGGTTTGACCGCTTTGACCTCCTACGACTGGAGTGTCCGCGAGATCTGTGCAGCCGGGGACACGACCGTTTGGTCTTCGGATGTCACAACGACCACAGCGGCTTGTGGACTTACAAGCCAGTGTCAGTACACCGTATACATGGTGGACTCTTGGGGTGACGGCTGGAATGGCAACGTGATTGACTTTAGTCAAGGCGGTGTGTCAGCCGGAACAGTGACCCTGGCTTCGGGTTCTGCCGGGACGGCAACAATCAATTTGTGCTCATGGGATTCTGTCACAGTGGCGGTAGCCAACTTAGGTAGCTTCACGTATGAAGTGGGCTTCACCGTAGTAAGCGCCACGGGCGACACCGTTCTGGTCCGCAACTTCGGCTCTTCTACTACCGCTAGCTTCACGGCTTCGACGGTATTCGGCAGCTTCTTGCCTGTTTGTACCGCTTGTCCTCCGGCTAACCAGTGTGCCTTTACGGTGAACATGACAGATAGCTTTGGCGACGGCTGGAACGGCAACACGGTTTCTTTCGTCCAGAATGGCTACACGGTCGGCACAGTAGGTGGCGGCTTCACCACGGGCTCAAGCTACACGGAAACCGTTATGTTGTGTGACGGCGTGCCTGTAACGGTTCAAGTTGGAACCCTTGGTTCTTGGACTGCCGAGGTAGGCTTCACGGTAGTGAACCCTGACGGCATCACGGCGTTGACGCGTGCTTCGGGTACGACCTTCACGGCTTCAACCGTATTTGGTACGTTCACGGCAGCGTGTTCTACGCCTTCTTGCCCTGTGACGGACACCTTGGCCATTGCCGCGCAAACGTCTTGTGGCCCAGCACCTGTGACCTTCACAGCAACACCATCAAATCCCGCAAATACGGTGGTTTGGATGAACACGGACTCGGCCACTGTGGGCAATGGAACGAGCTTCACTACGCCAATCATTACGACGAATACGGACTACTATGCGGCCGTATACGCGGATGACAACTCTGTAGGCGCTGTACATGTTGGTCCTCCCACTACCCTCACCGGTGGTTTCGGAAACTTTACCAACGGTATGTGGTTTTCGGTATTGAAGCCTATGACGATCGATTCTATTTCGGTCATCTCTAACGGTTTGGTGAACTTCCAAGTTCGCATCTCCGAAGGCGGCGGTAACAAGACCTCAGGCCATAGCGGTGCAGAGCTCATGCGCTCGAATCCGATCACGGTTGGAGCAGCAGGAACGCACCAAGTGCCTGTAGGTTTGACCCTGACTCCAGGTGTTTACTACATCAACATGGCCTTCTTGACCGGTACCACAGGTGCACTGCATCGTGCAACAGGTGGTGGTGTATACCCCTACCAAATTGCAGGGGTGATGGGTCTGGACTCCGTTCAGTTTGGAGCAAGCGGCACCAACACGCGTGTGTACTATGCCTATGACTGGGTTGTTTCTGAAGGATGTGTTGGCCCCGTGACAACGGCTTCTGCCATTGCTGGAACGGTTCCTTCTTCGGCGATTCCTTATAGCGTAGACTTCAACAACGGCATCCCTTGTAACTGGATTTCAAGTTCAAATACGAGCCAAGAGTGGAACGCTGTAGCGACCTACGGTACCAGCAGCTTGGACGGCACTGCGTTTGTGATGATCGATGACGATGCCGCGGGCTCTTCAGCAGGCGCTGTGGACGCTGCTTTGACGTCACCCATCATCTACGCGATGGGCTACGACACCTTGACGGTAGAGTTTGACCACTACTGGAGAAGCTACACCGGAACGGCGGGTTACGTAGAAGTATACGACGGTACCAACTGGGTAACCATCGATACGATGACGACCACACGCGGTTCTTGGACGGCTCCTGCACACGAGATGTATGACGTAGCGATGTACCAAAACGCTGACTTCCAGGTTCGCCTCCGCTACAGCGACGCCGCCGGAACATGGGGCTGGTACTGGGCTGTGGACAACTTCAACGTAGACGGTGTATTGACACCTTGTACGAACGTACGCGTGGAAGTATTGACCGACATCTACGGATCTGAGACTTCTTGGTATATCAAGGATATCAACACCGGTGTTGTTTGGGCAACAGGTGGCCCATACAGCGATGTATCTCCATACAATGCTGCTGCTGCCTTGCACGTGGACACCGTTTGTATCCCTGACAATGGCACCTACGAGTTCCGTATTAACGACTCGTATGGTGATGGTTTGGACGACGGAACCAACGCAGGTTGGTACCAAGTAGACATCTTGTGCCCATGGGGTGACAACCGTGTAGCAACGATTGACACCACGTTGACCTCTGTGAACGGTGCTCCATGGGGCGCTTTCCACTACGGTAGCACAACCAACCCGCCGATGTACGACTCTACGGTCTTCAACATCAGCTGTGTCCAGTACACGAATGTGACCTTCCAGGTGGATATGAACAAAGTAACCCAAGGCTTTACTACGCCTGAGGTGAACGGTACATGGAACAACTGGTGTGGTAACTGTAACGCGATGAGCGATCCAGATGGAGACAACGTTTGGGAAGTTACGCTCCCCTTGGTTCAAGGTTCTATGGTTGAGTTCAAGTACTCGGCTGACAGCTGGACCATCCAGGAGATGAATGACCCCACGGCATCTTGTACCAACGGTAACGCCACATACACCAACCGTGTATTGACGGTACCTGCGAGCGACACTACGTTGCCCGTTGTTTGCTGGAGCTCTTGTGACGCGTGTTCGATCGAAGTGACCTTCAATGTGAACATGGCATGGGAAGTTGCCAACAATGCGATTGACAGCAACGGAGTGCATGTAGCAGGAAGCTTCCAAGGTTGGAGCCCCTCTACGACGGAAATGACGGATCCTGACGGTGACGGCATCTACTCTGTGACGGTTGAAATGCCTTTGAACCAAGACTTGTTCTACAAGTATATCAATGGCAATGACTGGGCCATGGCGGAAGCAAGCGGCGACCTCGCAGCGTGTGGTGTCAGCGACGGCTTCGGCGGCTACAACCGCAACACGAGCGTTGGCAATGCCGACACCTCATTGGCCGTAGTTTGTTTCACCAAGTGTTACGACTGTGCTGTGAGCATCGACGAGGCATTGGGTACCATCAACTTGTTCCCGAACCCAACTAGCGGCGCCTTCACATTGGAGCGCAGCGAATTGGCGGGCAACATCGAGGTAACCGTCATCGGTCTCCAAGGTCAATTGCTCCTCGCTACCGAATGGACTTCAGGCCAGAGCGAACTCAACATCGACTTGAGTGACCTCGCTGCCGGCGTCTACATGGTACGCTTGACCGCTGAAGAAGGAACGCGCACCTTGCGTGTCGCCGTTCAGCGCTAAGCAACACTAAACAGCTAGGGCCTTCGGGCTCTAGCTTACACTTAGACCGCTCCAGAAATGGGGCGGTCTTTTTTTTGGCCCGACCCTTGGTATCTTTAACCCATTAGGCTCAACCTCCCTTGTATGCAACGTTTCTTTCTTTCCATGGCCGCGGTGTCGGCTTTGTTTTCTGGCTGTAACATGCCCACTAAACCTTCTACGGAGATGACCGAGCCCTATCCGGAATCGCGGTATGATTCGAGCGATGTAAAAACCTATTTTGGGGAGGCTGTGGCGGATCCCTATGGCTGGCTGGAAGACGACCGAAGCGAGGAGACCGGTCAATGGGTCGCAGCGCAAAATGCGGTAACGCAAGACTATTTGGGCCGCATTCCTTACCGCCAGGCTTTGCGAGATCGACTAACGGCGCTCTGGAATTATGAAAAAATTGGAGCTCCTTTTGTGGAAGGGGCCTACACCTATGAGTACTACAACGACGGATTGCAGAGCCAATATGTGCTACGACGGTATGAGACGCTGAAATACGATTTTCATGCGAAGCCGGAAGTTTTCCTGGATCCCAACACCTTTAGCGAGGATGGCACTACCTCTTTAGGCGGCCTGACTTTTAGCCCCGATGGCAGCTTGGTGGCCTACCAGATTAGCGAAGGCGGCAGCGATTGGCGCAAAGTCATCGTCATGGACGCAGTGAGTAAGGTGATTTTAGAGGACACGCTGGTGGACGTGAAGTTTAGTGGCTTGTCCTGGCGCGGAAATGAAGGCTTCTACTACAGTAGTTACGATAAGCCAAAGGGCGCTTCGGAACTGTCCGCGATGACCAATCAGCACAAGCTCTACTTCCACGCTTTGGGCACGGCTCAAAAGGAGGATAAGCTCATTTTTGGAGGCAGCGAGACGCCACGGCGCTATGTGGGCGGCAGTGTCACGGAGGACGGCCGCTATTTAGTCGTCACCGCAGCAGTATCGACCACGGGCAATGAACTCTACCTGCAAGATTTGGAAAAAGGAGACAAGGGTTCGCTTACGCTCGTGGCGGAAGGTTTTGACAAGGAATACGGGGTGGTGACATCGGAAAACGGCCAGATTTTCATTCAAACCAACGACGGGGCGCCCAACAACCGCATCATGGTCGCTCAAGGGATCCAGCACAAGTCTGAGTGGAAAGAGCTCATCCCAGAGGGAGAATTCCCCATGAGCGTTGGCAGTGGCGCTGGACGACTCTATGTGAGCACCATGGAGCATGCCGTTAGCAAGATGGACGAGTACGCCTATGACGGAAGACATATTCAGACTATTGAGTTGCCAGGCGTTGGATCGGTGGGCGGGTTCGGTGGCAAACGCTTGGCCGAGCAGCTTTATTTCACCTTTACCAATGCGATTACGCCAAGTGCTATCTACACCTATGTTCCCGGGGAGGAAATGGAAGCGGGCGTGATCGAATTATTTCGAGCGAGCGCGATCGACTTTGACCCTAGCCAGTACGAAAGTGAGCAAGTTTTTTACACATCCACGGATGGCACCAAAATTCCTATGACGATTAGTTATAAGAAGGGCCTCCAGAAAAATGGGAAGAACCCGACTATTTTGTACGGTTATGGCGGCTTCAACATTAGCCTGACCCCTTCGTTTAGCACGTCTTACACCGTGTGGATGGAGCAGGGTGGCATCTTGGCCATTCCCAACATTCGGGGGGGTGGCGAGTATGGAGAAGCCTGGCATGTGGCCGGTACCCAAATGCAGAAAAAGAATGTCTTTGAAGATTTTGAATCGGCCGCGCAGTATCTCATTGACGAAGGCTATACCTCTTCGCCTTATCTCGCCTTGAGCGGGGGCTCCAATGGGGGGCTTTTGGTGGGGGCCGTGATGACCCGAAAGCCAGACCTTGCAGCCGTGGCATTCCCCGCGGTGGGGGTGATGGACATGCTCCGTTACCACACCTTTACGGCAGGAGCGGGTTGGGCCTACGATTATGGAACGGCAGAGGACAGTCCTGAGATGTTTGCCTACCTGATGAGCTACAGCCCCGTGCACAACGTGGTGGAAGGCACCTGCTACCCGGCGACGATGGTGACGACGGCGGACCACGACGACCGTGTCGTTCCCGCGCACAGCTTCAAGTTTGCCGCGGAGCTCCAAGCCAAGCAAGGCTGCGGCACCCCCACCCTGATACGCATTGAGACCAATGCAGGCCACGGCGCGGGCAAGCCCACGGCCATGGTCATCGAAGAGGCTATTGACAAATTTGCTTTCGCCCTCTGGAACATGGGCTTTGCCAATCTCCCCAACCCATGAACATTCAAAACTATGTACTCGGTCAATGGGTAAGTGGGCAAGAGTCCGAGCATGAAGCGCTGCACGCCATTACTGGGGCTTCCTTGGGCCACGTCTCAAGCCTAGGCTTAAACTACGACGACATCCTGGCCTATGGGCGCGAAAAGGGGGGCGTCGCCTTGCGGGCCATGACCTTTCCACAGCGTGGCCTCATGCTGAAGGCCTTGGCCCTTTACCTCCAGGAGCGAAAAGAAGCGTACTACTCGGTTTCGGCCGCCACAGGTGCGACACGTGTGGACAGCTGGATTGATATTGAAGGGGGCATCGGAAACCTCTTCGCCAATGCCTCCTTGCGGCGTGAGTTTGCAGATCAGCCGTTTCATATAGATGGGGCGCCGGTGAAACTTTCCGCCCAGGGCACGTTCTTAGGGCAGCACATTATGGTGCCCAAACGGGGAGTGGCCGTACACATCAATGCTTTTAACTTCCCGGTCTGGGGCATGTTGGAGAAAATTGCGGTCAACCTTTTAGCGGGAGTGCCTGCGGTGGTTAAACCCTCCGAATTCACGTCCTTCCTGACCGAAGTTGTGGTCAAAGACATCGTTTCTAGTGGCATTCTGCCTGAAGGGGCGCTGCAATTGGTGAGCGGAAAAGGCCATGGAATTTTGGACGCCGTCCAGCGCGGTGATACCGTTACGTTTACGGGGTCGGCAGCCACGGGCATGCGCCTGAAGTCACAGCCACATTATCTAGAGCGAGGCGTTTCCTTCAACTTAGAGGCGGATTCGCTGAACGCCATGGTGCTCGGAGAAGACGCTGCGCCGGGCACGCCCGAGTTTGACATCTTCATAAAAGAGGCCACCAAGGAAATCACCATTAAAGCGGGCCAAAAATGTACCGCCGTGCGACGGGTGGTGGTGCCGGCTGACCACCTGGACGCGGTCCAGGCGGCGCTGGCGGGTCGTCTGGCTACCACGGTCTTCGGGGATCCCTCGCTGGACGGTGTTCGCATGGGCTCGTTGGCCACGCAACTGCAAGTAGAGCGTGTACGCTCCTCGGTAGAAGCGCTAGCTGCGGAAAATGAAATCGTTTTTGGCCGTCGTGATGGACAGGGCGAAGCCAAAGCATCCAACCCTCTTGCCGGGGCCTTTTTTGCCCCGGTGCTCTTCCGCAATGAGCGACCCATGCAAAACCTCAGCTGCCATAACATTGAGGCCTTTGGTCCTGTCAGCACGATTATGCCTTATCGCTCCCTGGAGGAAGCCGCGGAGATTGTGGCCTTGGGTCGCGGTTCTTTGGTCACGAGTTTTGTCTCGGCGGACCGGGACGCTGCACGCCAATTTGCCCTGGAGGCCGCCTACAGCAATGGTCGAATCCACCTCTTGGACGCCTCTAGCGCCAAAGAATCTACAGGCCATGGCTCCCCCATGCCCCTCTTGACCCATGGCGGACCTGGACGCGCCGGCGACGGCGAAGAAATGGGCGGCATGCGCGGCGTGATGCACTACTTGCAACGCGTCGCACTTCAAGGCCACCCCAATACGCTTACGGCCGTCACCGGGCGCTTCACGCCGGGATCAGACCGCCCAGAGGCTGAGCCCCACTTATTTCGCCAGCATTTTGAAGACTTGCGCATTGGCGACACGGTCACCACCGCCAAACACTTGGTGACGCTTCAAGACATCGAAGATTTTGCGGAACTGAGCGGCGACAAGTTCTATGCACACATGGATGAAAACAGTTTGGAGGGCACCATCTTCACTGGACGGGTGGCCCATGGCTACTTTATCCTTAGCCGCGCTGCAGGCCTCTTTGTAGACCCGCCCAAAGGCCCCGTTTTGCTGAACTACGGCTTAGAATCCTGCCGCTTTACCAAACCCGTCTATCCGGGCACGGAAATCGGGGTTCAATTGACGGTTCAGGAGAAAATAGACCAAGAAAAGCGTAGCCCGGAGGACATCGCCAAGGGCATTGTGAAGTACTATGTTGAAGTGACCGACGACACCCACGAAGTCGTTGCGGTGGCCACCATCCTGACCATGGTCAAAAAGCGCAATCAGGCATGAGTTTTATTCAAGACCGTCTCCCTTTAACCGCCGGCAACTACGCCGTGCTCTTCTTATCTGAGCGCCCTACGGACCCTGAGGGCTACGCGGACATGGACCAACGCACCATGGCGGCCGTGGAGGCGATGGAAGGCTACTTGGGCTATGAGCTTGTGCGCAACGGCCAAGACGCCATCTTTATTTCCTACTGGAAGGACAAGGCGGCGTTCGACGCGTGGCGGACCGACGCATTACACCGCGAGGCCAAAGTGCAGGGCCGCGCCCATTGGTACCACGCTTACCGAAGCGTAGTATGCCCTATTGAAGAAACCAGTCATTTTAGACGATGAGTACTGATTATACCCTGGAAGGAGGCGTGCAGGTGACACGTTCCCACGGCATTGCCCACATTGAGTTCCATCATCCGCAGAGCAACTCGCTTCCGAGCCGCGTGTTGGCCGCCTTAGCGCAGGCCATTGCGGACGAGGGCACGCATCCCGACAGCCGCGTGGTTATTTTGCGCAGTGCTGGCGACCGCGTGTTCTGCGGGGGCGCGAGCTTTGACGAGCTCGCCACGATCCGAACCGAAGAAGAAGGCTTGCACTTTTTTGGCGGCTTTGCCTCGGTTATCAATGCGCTGCGCACATGCCCTAAATTGACGATAGGCCGCGTTCAAGGGAAGGCCGTAGGGGGTGGCGTAGGATTGGCCAGCGCCGTGGATTACTGCCTCGCCACACAGTATGCGGCGGTCAAACTTAGCGAGCTCGCCGTGGGCATTGGTCCTTTTGTCGTGGGTCCCGCGGTAGCGCGCAAAATGGGCCTGAGCGCGATGAGTCAGTTGGCGATCGATGCGACCCAATTCAAATCCGCTGAATGGGCCCAACAACAGGGTCTCTACGCGGAAGTCTATCCCGATGCCGTCGCCCTAGATGCCGGCCTCGAGCGCTTGGCCAGCACGCTCACGCAGCAGAGCGCCGCAGCGCAAAGGGCATTGAAGAAAGTCCTTTGGGAGGGCACGGAAAACTGGGATCAGCTCCTCGCGGAACGCGCAGCTATTTCAGGCGCCCTCGTACGCACCCCCGAAAGCCAAGCCGCCATCCAGGCCATTCACCAATCCTTATCTGCCAAAAAGGGATGATTCGACGCGGGGCCCTCTTAGGTCTGGTATGTTGGGCGGTGTCGGCATCGCTTCAAGCCAGCACGCCCGAACTCTATAGCCAAAGCGCGAAGCGCGAGCCCTCTAGCTCTCCAGCTCTCCAGCCCTCCAGCCCCCACCCCCCCAAGCCGCTCTGGCGTTTGCCTTCTGAGGCCATCACGGTAGGGCCCTGGACTTTTTCTGGACTCTATGGGGCTACGTTTAACCAAACCTTTTTACGGCAGTGGAATGCAGGGGGGCAGAATTCCTTGAATACAGGATTTATCCTGCGCCAATCTGCCGACTATGCGCGAGACAAGTGGTCCGCAACCCACCTTTTGGATGCGGCATATGGCCTGAACTTTCAAGAGGGCATCGTTCGAAAAATTGACGACAAACTCGAATACAATCTCCGGGTGGATCACCTGATTTCCGGACAACCCATGTGGAAGCTTTCTGGATTCGGGAGCCTTAAATCTCAGTGGTACAAGGGGTTTGCCAAACCCGGCGATCCGGATACGGCCTATGTGTCGCGCTTTTTGGCACCTGGATATGCATTGGCTGGGATTGGACTGACCCACAAGGACGCCTTTTTGGAATTCTATTTCTCGCCTGTCACCGCCAAATACACGGTGGTCCTCGACCACCGCCTCCAAGCGCAGGGTCTTTTTGGTCTCAGTCCCGGACAGGCACTTCGGCAAGAAATGGGAGCCTATATGAACATGCGATTCAAACGCAATTTCCCCAATAAGCTTGCGGTGGATCTGCGGACCAACCTCTTTGGCAACTACCTCGCCAGTCCTTTTTCCATCGATGTGGATGCGGATATTCTTTTGGTGTATAAGGCCACGAATCATTTGAGTATTACGCTCCGAACCCAAGGTATCTTTGACCGCGACATCGCCGTTCGAGATAGCAATGGGGACGGAAAGGTGGACGCACCGGGCATACAGCTCAAACAATTGTCTGGGGTCGGTTTGACCTATAACTTCGGC
>ENA-UOYH01000618-UOYH01000618.1-marine-metagenome-genome-assembly--contig:-NODE-618-length-11898-cov-3.336689_pt1 | contig 11898 bp, 12 predicted proteins | sample MGYA00238175_ERZ767261 | MGnify/ENA primary metagenome ERZ767261 (study PRJEB28946, sample SAMN06267185) | marine metagenome | isolation source: Columbia River Estuary | place: USA:Columbia River Estuary...
TGATTGTCTTGGAAGTGTTGGATCGGTTCAAAATCGTCGCCTGTAGCTTTGACATACTCCAGGCGCTTTTCCTGCGCGATTGCGGCCTTTTTTGCCCTCTGGTGCCCCTCTGCGATCTGCTTTGCGCGGGTGGCTTCCCTTTGGCGGGTGATTGCATGGCTTGCGGTTAGGGCCAGCTTGTCGCCTTGGCTGTGTTCGTGCCGATAGAACAACGGCTTGCCGTTTGCACCACGTTTTTCCTTTGGAAGGTTTGGCAAAAATACGGGCTGAGAAAACGTCTTTAGGGCGGGGTCGCATATTATCCCTTGCGCCAATAGTAGGGCATTCAACGCGGTTTGCGTGTCTTGAAAATCTGCCCCTGCAATGGGTTTCGCTAATGGTATCAACGCCCGCCATTTGTACGCCTCAGGCTTTGCCCCTGAGGATGAATATATAAGGGTTTCCACATCGCCTAAAATTGATCTAAGGGCGGCTTTGACAGCCTCAAAAGTAGGGTTGCCCATTATCAATGTCGATTGTGAGACAATGCGCACGCCCGTGGGCGATCTGCACGGCGTGCGTTCTGCCATCAAACTCGCGATAATCTGAGGGGATGAAAAACTGCGCTTTGCTTTTATCAACGCATGACGGGGCGGCGGCGCGGGCTATGATTTCGGGCCATGTGATAGCGCTATAGGGCTGGCCTGCCCTTGGCGATCCGTTTGGCTGGCCTGTTGCTGCTATCGTCTTTGCGTGGCTGTCGTGTTGACCAAAGGCAGTGAGAAATTCGGGGCTGTATTTACCCATGTCACTTACCGCCAAGGTCGGTGGATAGCGTTGCTGGATTTATTAAATTATTCATTTTGTTTGCCGTCATTATTTACATGAGGGCAGCACGGGCTTATATTTTTGATTATGCGTTGGTCTTGAACGTCTAAAATACTGGAACCCGTAACTGCCGTTAACTGCTGCTGTTGCGGGTTCTTTTTATTCTGATTTGCTGGCGTCAATTATCCAAGCATCGATCTCGTTAGTGTCGAAAAATGAAGCTCGTGAACTCAAATTATAGCGGGTGAGACGTCCATCTCGTACAGCCCTGTTGAGTGTTGATCGACTCAGAGCGTATTGAGTAATGACTGCCGTTGTGCGGGCAAGATTTGGTTTTTTTAGTGCCGTATTTTTCATGGTGTGACTTCCTCACATCCAAAAAAAGATACTAACAATCAATGTGTTGAGAAGCTAACCACCTTTTTTAGGGGTTTTTCACCTACTCACATTCACCAATATACCTGTTTTTACATCTTTCATAAATTGAAAGCGGTGAATATACAAAAGAGGAGTAGTGTGAAACGCTACACTTTGAACGTTAGAACCTTCCTTCTTGGTTTCTGTTATGCTGAGATTGCCCAAACTTTGGTAGGAGCGGGCAATCTCAGCGGCTTATTAGGCATTGTTGCCTAACATGATTCATAGCTGTCTATCTTTTTTTCTTCAATAAACTTTACGGCACAAAACAAAGATGTTGTGGGTAGTGATATCGTTTAGCCTAAATATATGAAAAAACTGCCGTTTTTTAGAGCGCGGTAAGATTACCCAAATGTGGGTTTTCAGCTCCCCGTTTCTTTCCGGCATTGCGGAAAAGGGACGTGAAGTTAATCGACCTCTATTGGAATTCACGGCTTGATGATCGAGACGTAACAGGCCTATGCGCTCGAAAATAGGTCCGTAGAGTGGCTTCAGGCTACTTTAGCACCCCCTACATAGGTAGCACCCAAAGAACGGCCTCACAGGGCCCCTTATCGCCTTTGGGTGTGGTGCTGTCGCTGGTTTGCCTTCTATTTTTGCTTGATGATGCCCGAGCTTCTTATCGCCCCGTTAGAAAACCTAAACTCAACGGCTCTACCGTCCGAGTGGACCCTGAAGCAATATCTTTTGGTAGCAAGATCCGCGCAAAGAAGTCCGTTTTGCATCAGCTCGTGCTTTTCAGTGTAATTGTCTGGACCGTATATAAAATTAAAATCTTTGGTTATCGTAGCCTCAAACTCAGGACCATCCTCGAAGCTGCCAAAAAATGCGGTTCCCCCGAGGATTTGAGATACTTCAACCGATGTCAGAGGCACGTTAATATCCCGCGTATGGGTCGAGGTAAGCCACCTGTTTGCCCCCATCAAAAGAACAAGGGACGCAACACATGCTAAAGCAAATGATGTATTTTTCACGCTTGATGGCCCTTCTATCATTCTGTTCCTTCGCCCCAAATTATGTAGCTGCGGAATTTGGGGAGCCTACGCTTTTCAGTCACCCCGCATTCTATCACAAACAAGGGCCCGAGGAAGCGAAAGGCGCTCTTGTCTGGTCTGCTGGGGCTAACATCGAAGCTAGGGCGCATCCCACCTTAACCGACATGGGCATACCCCATTTTTTAGATTGGATATACGGAAGCGGCTGGGATGTTTTATTCATGGAACGCGTAGGCGGCATCCAGCACAGCGATAGGCAACAACACGCGGAAGCTATTCGCAATGCGGTCCAAGGGCTTCAGAAAGCAGGGTACAGCAAGATTGTTCTTGGCGGGCAGTCCTCGGGCGGACTCTATTCAATGCTGGCGGCGCAGCAGCCGCTAGATATTCACGCGCTAATTCTCACAGCATCCGGCCCGTCAAACGGCCCTATTAGCTTTGCAGAAGCCTTATCGAAGGTTAAGGCCAATCGCTTAATCGTCGCCCACTTTCCAAACGACCAAGTGATTGGCAAGCGGTCGCTTGGCGAAATACAAGCCGCTCTCAGTACAAATCTCACGCCAACGCTCAACTTATTTGAGCCTGAAGGTTTTGAGGGGCATGGCGCGGCGTTCCTATCTTCGTTCTCAAAATCGTTTGGAAAGTGCATTGTCGATTTCTTAGACGCCTCGATTGTCAGATCGAAGGAGGGTTGCTGATGCTCACCCCATTTTCTCAGAGATTGAAACCTCTCATTTTGTCGGTGAGGGTGATTTAGGCGTGAAAACCACCCTAAAATTTTCAAAAAAACAGGCGTAGCCCTTTCTTGTTCTAATAGTTCTATAAGTTCAGGGCGCTGAAACCCCTTATTTTTAAGGCTTAAAAAAGTTATAAGTGTGGAATTGGGCCGCATAAGTGTGGAATTGGGCGTAAATTGCGACTTTACTTACGCTTAAATCACACACACAAAAACACTCATGGGAAAGACAACACAAGTGGCTACAGATCGAGCTTACGACCAGACAAAAACCGTCTTGCCCGCCGAGGTTGCGCAAGGCGTCTATATGACCCACGCACCCAGCTTGCGGGCGCTCAAGCTCATGCACTTGATGATAGGCACCGCAGGGGGGCGCATGGCGGATGACGTATTGCACAACATGCGGCTTTCGGACGTGCGTAAAATCGAAGGTATGGCGCATCACGATCAGGAAAGCCTCAAGCCGCTATTCTCTGAATTGAGGGCTGCCACGATGATCCACGACAAGCCAGAGCAGTCAAAATGGACAATTGGCGGCTTACTCGATGAGGCCACGGTTGATTATCGCCATGAGGTGACGGGTGACGTTCTTATTTCATGGACCTTTGGGAGCATGTTTCGACGCATGGCAGGAGAGTCAAACCACTGGGCTATTCTTGATAGACAGGCCGTTTTCCATTTGGGTAGCAAGTATTCCGTTCTGCTATTCCAACACATTGCCAGCTTGCAGGGCCTCAAACACGTCGCCAGCAAGTGTTTCAGCGTGGCGGATTTGCGGGCTGTATTTGGGGTGCCGGAAGGCAAGATTGAACGGTTTTCAAACCTCAAACAGAAAGTGATCGAGCCTGCCATAGCCGAGATAAATAGCGACCTGACGCGGCTCCACCTGACGGCAACCTATCACAAGATCGGGCGCACGGTGGCCGAGGTCGAGATTGCTTGGGAAGTCAAAGATAGCCTGACCAAAGTTAAGGCGGAACTGGATCGCCCAAAGGTGGGACGCAAGGCACGGCAGAACGGCACGGCGGATAGTCCTGCCTTGGCGTTTCCTGCATCCGGAACGTTGAAAGGTGTCGCGCCGTGGGAGCAACTGGCCCGAGACAATGTTACGCGAATCCAAGGCGGTCACGTCCCTGATTTGCGAGGATTAACCGACGCGTTTCGACAATGGTGCGAAGCTAAATCAATACCGCTCGATAAGAACGGTATCGACAAGACTTTTATCGGCTTTTGTAAAGGATATAGGCCGATCATATGATCCCCGCTGGCGGGTAGCTGTTAGGCAGGAAAAGAGACACAAAGTTAATCGGCCTCTATTGGACTTTATTGAAATTCACGGGGTGGTATTTAATGGGCCCACACACCCACAGAAAGAACCCTAGATGTAGCGACCTGCATTTATAAATGTCTCGACCTGCAAACAGCGCAATTTTGAGCCCGAATTATCTGCATCTATCGAGGGAGTCAAACCCAGATTATTTGCAACCAGCCTGCAATTATCGGGCCGAACCCGGATTATGTGCGAACAGGATTATTGAACGATTTTCATGGTGGAGCAGCACTTCTTGAACTTCTTGCCTGAGCCGCATGGACACGGGTCATTTCGCCCTACTTTTGGAGCTTCTCGTACGAACGAGCCTGACGGGATATTCGGGCGATGCCAGTGCGATATGCCGTTTGCCCTTTGTTCAGAAAACTCTTCATAGATTTCCTTGATCCCCAGTATGGCAGCTGCAATGAGTTCTCGCCGCACGTCATTCGTCATTGGCTCCTTAAGCGGTCGAAGCTCTGGATCAGGATCGTTTTCATGTGCAAGCGCCAGAATCCCAAATAAGGGGGTGTATCCATCAGTCGGATCTAGGGTCGCTTCAGCAAATTGTGCCCAGTCTTCTGGCCGCAGGTGTGTTCCAGTCAAGAACCCTCTGGCCCAATCTTCGGCAACAATTTCACCGTTCTCCTCTTCAAGCAGGCTTGGGTTATAGATTATGAAGTCCCCGTCTATGACCTCACCAAAATCCCGTATTTCATTCAGCACTGTGTTGTAGTGGCGCATGATCAGGCGGAAGAAGTCTTCGGCCTCTTTCTCGTCCTCAAACGACAGGTGATCGTCCTCGGCCGCGCCCTCCTGAATGATCGAAAGGTACTCGCTTGGCATGATCAGATCAGGGGTGCAAACGATAGCGGCAAGCATCCCGTCCAAGGCAGAGAACGTCTGAATGTAGCCGCCATTTTTGCGGGCGAGAACCGCGTCAATCCGATCTTGTTCTTCGTAGCTCAGGGGATCGTATAGAGAAGTCATATGGGCAGCCCTGCCTTTCGCATGAGGGTCGAGAGTTCGTCTGTCCTGTCGGGATCCAGTTGCCCCTTCAGGAAACGGCGCATTTCTGGCAGGCGGGTATCGGCAAGATCAGCCAGTGCCTTTGGCGTGTAGCCAATGCGGGCCAGCCGCGCATCGAGATCATCAAAGCCCACAGAGATGGTTTCACTCACGATGTCACGGGTGACCTGATCTGCGCCCATCCGGTAGGCATCAGCGAACGCACGGTTCAGGTGCTCTGCGAACTGCAAGGGCGTCGAGAGCCGTTCTGCCAGATATTCCTGGGCGGCGTCTTCGAACACGCTGGACGGCTCCACCCCATCTTCGAGGCATTGACCAAGCAGCCAAGCAATGAACTCACGTCGGTCATCGCCAATGCTGCTGAACTCGAACTTGACTGTCCTATGGCCAATTTCTTCCATCGTGGCGCCGCAGGTCATTGCGTAGCCGTGGGTGGCCCACCAGCACGACGGATAGCGTTCCGCCGCCGGCGCTGACCACCTCCCGGAGCCGTTTCAGCCCATTCAGAGTGTTGCCGTGCAGATCGTGGGCCTCGTCGATGAAGAGGGCAATCGGCTTCTTCGCCTTGCGCACAGCTTCCAGTAAGAGCCGCTCACGGCGTTCCGGTTGTGTCAGCACTTTCATCTCCGGATCACCAGAAAGATCGAGAAACAACGCCGTGATCAGCGCAGGTAACACGACGCGGGGCTTGTCGACGGACAGGCTGCGCGCAACAATGATTTTCTTGTTGGCCGTGATCTCATCCTGAAGGCGGTTGATCATCACGGTCTTCCCGACACCAATCGGGCCTGTGATCGCAACCAAATGCCCGCCAATGATCGCCGTCATCACGTCTTCCCGGAACTGGGCCAGCCGCTCGGTCTCGAAATACCCGGCCTGGTGCCAATGCCGCTTGATGCGGAAATGCTCCATAATCTGTCTGCTCAGCATTCCGGGGGCCTCTTCTGAAAACGTTGTTTGATCTCCGCCTCAATCTCACCCTTGTTCAGGGTTCGCTGAACCAACTCACCGACAAACGTTCTGTCTTCTAGTGAAAGCTCCGCAAGGGGGCGGTCCAACAGGTAGGATATCGCCCGCCTTGCACTGAGCTCATTCTCATACGCGATTTGGCCCCAGGGATCAGGATCGCTGAACTTAACCTTGGGAAGCGGAACGACATCGGCGGTAGCAATATCCTCGACAGCGCCACCGAGTGCGGTACGCGGTAGGCTGATTTGCTCAGCCAGTTTGGCTACGGCGTCCGCCCGGCGCTCCCGCGGGGATGGCTTGCGTTTGCGGTATCTATGCAGTGGAATTGGGCCGCCCTCAGGGCGATAGGGGCCATAGCGCTTGTCGCCCCATTCCACGAATAGCTCATGGTCGAACAGTCCCCACCAGAGCAGCACTTCCTCGCCAGCAAGGTCGGTGTCGATCTGATAATAAGTACCGTCGATGGAGACGCGTGCATCTGACGAGACCTTGCGGCGTTCCGGCTCCCGGGCGAAAGCGCAAAACCGCTCCCAGGAACACATCTCGCGAATGCCCGCCTCGGGCAAATTGGCCAACCAATCCTCAATCCGACTATGTGGCTCCCGGCGATGGGGCTTGTCGTTGTACTTGTTGATAAAATTCTTCAGCCAAAGATTGGCCTCCGCCTCGGTTTCCGGGGCGTGAAAGTGATAGAGCGTCTCATGGGCTTCTTTCACGGTCCGGAACGGGCGCTCAACCTTGCCCTTGGACCTGGCTGTGGTGCGGGTCCCATCTGATCCAGCTGGCATGTGTGTTTTCCATTCCACGCCAAGACGTTCCATCACCGTCTGGAACACCAGACTTTTGGCAACCGGCCCGTTATCGAGATAGATCATCTCCGGGATGCCCTGGAAATTGCTGTCTTCCTTGGGGGCCATGGCATTGAACAAAAAGCGCAACGCGCTTTCCGCATCCTCGCCATAGACGCAGCGGTATTCCTGATAGGAAGTGCCGGAACGATCATCGACAACGCTGTAAAGCATCATGGTTGGCTGGCCGCGCTTCGGATCCACCCAAGCGGGCTGCGCGATATGCTTCAGATCAGACGGGCTGATATCGAACTGCCAACAGGCGTTGGAGTGACGGGCTTCAAATCGTGTCGCTGGGGCCTCCCGCGTCATGCGCGGCTGATCAAAGCCCCAATCCGCCAGCCAACGATTTACGGTGGAGCGCTTCAGAAGACCCGTAGCGGGCTGAACATGCCCCTCGGGCGTGATGACGCCATGCTCTTCCAGGAGTTCAATGGCGCGGTTGGTCGAGAGATGTCGCCCCTTCTTGTTGCGGGTTCGCATTTTCAGGGCCGCGATGATCTCGCAATATCGCACCATGTCCTGCTCAGGAAGGCCACGTGGCTTGCCGCGATCTGCACGGCGCAGCCCCTTTGGTTGATGCAAAGCCTTCAGGGCACGATAAACCGTCGAAGGGCTGACGCCGAACAGGTCGGCAATGCGCGCCACCTCTTCCCGACGAGCCGCAGATCGTGGTGGTAGACCTGCCAACCGTGTGCGCAAAGCCAGGAGTGTTTCTGACGGAAGACGTTTGCCCCTATTTTCCATCGGAAAACTCGTCAATATAGGCATAAAGTGTCGCGCGAGAGATCCCCATCAAGCTGCATATCTCAGGCACCGTGTGCTCACGTGCGCGGTAAAGCTCGACCGCATGCGCGCGTTTCTTTGGATCCAGTGCCTTCTTTCGTCCGCCCTTACGGCCCCGCGCCCGCGCCGCTGTCAAACCCGCATGTGTCCGCTCCCGGATCAGATTGCGTTCAAACTCGGCAAGCGCACCGAACATATGGAAAATAAGCTGGCCGCCGCTGGATGTCGTGTCGATGGATTCCTGCAAGCTCCTCAGTCCGACGCCCATACGTTTTAGCTCTTCGGCTTGGGCAATCAGGTCTTTCAGGGATCGCCCAAGGCGATCCAGACGCCAGACAACCAAGGTGTCGCCATCACGCAGCTGTTCCAAGGCCCGCTCCAGTCCTGGGCGTTCAGCCTTGGCTCCGCTGATCTTATCCTCAAATACACGCTCACAACCTGCTGCGCGCAGGGCGTCCTGCTGTAAGAAGAGGTTCTGATCCTCAGTTGAGATGCGGGCGTATCCGATAAGCATGACAGCGTCTGCAATTCCGTTGAAACACTCCTAACTCATACGAAGATATCAAGACTTGGTAAACAGACAAAATTTCCAAGAGAAATCAACACGGGTTTCGCGCGTGCCTGTGCCGTAAGGCAAACGACCGTTTGCTGAACTGCCCGTTCGCACATAATCTGGGTTCAGCCCGATGATTGCAGGCTGGTTGCAAATAATCCGGGTTCAGTCTCAAATAATGTGGGTTTGACCCCCTCGATAGACGCAGATAATTCAGGCTCAAAATCGCGCTGTTTGCAGGTCGAGCCAATTATAAATGCAGGTCGTTACACCTAGAGTGGCCTCAGGTGTCGCGTCAGGTGTCGCGCCGTGGGATAAGCTGGCCCTTGTTCTTTTTATAGAGCACGGAAAAACCCCTCATCACGAGCTTACTAAATAAACCACATTGTCCCCCTCGCTAAAGTCACTCAGGGCATTATTTGGGAATTTTGCGACGATAGAGTCGTCAATTAAAAGCACTGGTTTGCCGTCCGTTTCATCAAACGTAGCAACCGGATCGACCTCACCGGAGTAATGAAAAACAATTATATCCTCAGATGTATTGAAGTCGATTATTTCTACAGGGTTTTGAGGATCAACCCATTCACCTAGGTTGAGCGTGTCAGAACCTTTACCCGTATCCACAACATCACCACTGCCGGACCAGATATCGTCGTTACCAGAGCCGCCATGCAATGTGTCAGCCCCCTCTTGCAATGCTTGGGTGATACCAGAGACACCCACAAGCGTGTCGTTCCCCGTGTCTCCGTGCAGTATGTCGTTACCAGAGCCTCCAATGAGAAGATCATCATCAGCCAAGCCACGTAAAAAGTCATCGCCTGCACCGCCGATCACAAGGTCACTGCCCTCATTGCCAAAAATTGAATCATCGCCTGCACCGCCCGATATAGTATCATCGCCAGCCCCCCCGAAAATCCTATCGATCCCGTCTTGACCCTCAATTGAATCATCGCCAGCCCCCCCCCAAATCCTATCGATCCCGTCTTGACCCTCGGTAGTGTCATCCTCGGCACCGTCTTCAATTAACGGTATTTTAACGACTTCCTCGGTAATATCATCATCGGCACCGCCTTCACTTAACGGTATTTTAACGACTTCCTCGGGGCTGAGTTCCTCGGGGGTGGCAAGATAATCATAAATAAAAAATCCCGAACACAAAGATAACAAGAATATCAGGTCCATTTTTTTCACACCTTAAGCAATATTATGCGAACTCTATTTCAGAATTTTGTCGTTAGTTTGACGTGCTTGTCTTAGAGTGCCACAGTACAGCCGCCCATTGGGGCCGTGGCAATCCCATTCTGTTAAACCCTGCCAAGCAATCAATCGCACAGACAGAAGCGACCCCTTAATGATCAAAAATGTGTTTGCGTATAGAAAAACCCGCATTTTCTCTCAAGTCATTGAAATTATTCAATATTCCAGAGCGTAATAAAATTACGCGTCTTTGAAAATCGCGTCTTTTTGGGCTGTTTTTGGCTAAGCCTTTGAAAACATTGAATACGTTATTTAACATAATGCACATTATCGGCAATTATCTTGGTAAGATCATCGGCATCGAGGGCGGCATCTGGAGTTGCGTTGACGGCTGGAGCTGCGTTGGCACCTGGAGCTGCGTTGACGGCTAGGTAAGCATCGAAGGCGGCAATCGGGGTAGAACGAACATCGACAAACGGGTTTGTTTTTATCAAGGCCATTTCCTTTTGTTTGAAAAGTTCCGCAAAAGTTATCGAGCTTGCGCGGCTTTGCGCCTTTTATAGAGCACGGAAAAACCTCATCAACCCGACTTTCAATCCGTAAACGTCCGTTTTCGTACACCCGTGGCTACGAACGAAAAAAAAGGTCCAAGCCATAATCGCGCTTCTTTTTATAGAGCCCTTCAAAATTTATAACGCCTTCGATTTTGCGCCTTAACTGCCCCCTATGAGAACGCAAACCAGCGCCCGCCCTTTTCCTGTAGGCAGGAAAAGGGGCGCGTTCCTATTTTAACATCATATCGGCCAGCAATGCCCCTTCACCACGCTTTAGGCTCATACGTACCGATGACCCATAATTGTCAAAGGTATCGTTCTCCAACTCAGGGAATAAGGTGATCAGCTCATCGCGTGTTGCTTGATCCAAAGTTTTAAAACTTTGTTTGCCAGGGTGGAAGCTTTCAGACGGGCATCCTTCCCCAAAGATAATTTGGTGTCTGTCAAACAAGACGTGAAAATATTCCACGTCACCACCCTCAACCCGAACAATTGAATGATCATTTATTAGGAACTTTGCGGCTACGAGCACCTCGAACTCACTGAATAACAATTCCGCTGCCCAGCCTTGCAACAACATCCGGTGTTGTGGACTCACTTTTAAGTCGCGGCTGTTGCCAAGCGCACCCTCACGAATAAGAATGGGTGCAAGATTGCCTTGCGCCGGAACCTTGCGCGACCCAATCCAACGAATGGGCTGATAACCATCGTCTTTTGTTATTACAAGATCGCCAGCTCTTAAATCCTCAACGGCAACTTCCCCGGAGATGGCTTTTATTCTTGTTCCCCGTGCAAAACACACAATTTCAGAATATGTAATAACTGGATTAAGTTCTGTAGGCGCTATCACTGAAGCCCCCGTAACCCCTGGAGTCATGGAGTACTCAATTACTTCATATAATCGGCCTTTTACGAAGGGTCTTTCTGAAAGCGTATAACTGCCTAGTGCATTACCTTCTTTTACCTCATATTCGCTAACTTCAAATTCTTTATTTGTTAGCGTATCTCTAACAGTCCATATTCTTTCATTGCTAACTATTGAGTTAGTTGAGGTTTTACCTCCTACGGTTGTGGTTGCTGTGGCTGTTTCACCGTACCAATCATCCTCAAATGTCAACCCATCCCAGCCCTCCCCGTTGTCCGTTATAGTAGTTGTTCCGGATGGCGTTGTTTCCCCCGTCCACTCATAACTTTTCCCTACGCTGAGTTCTTTCCCCTTGAAAACAAACACGGGGTTAGTAGCATAAATTTTAAAAGGTCCAAAAATAGCCATAAATCACCTTAAATTTATTAGAAAAAAACTGAGACCAGTAACGATTCTCTATTTCGGAATTCAAGCATAAATTTGGCCACTATGTGTCATAGGGCGCGCAACGCTTGCTGTTATCTCGCCAGAACTTTTAAGGTGTGCGAATATATTAAAATGTCCGAAAATATAGATAGCTAATATATGTACAGGTCTTAAAGCCCTGTCCGTAAACGTCCGGTTTCGTACACCTATGGCTACGAACGAAAAAAGGTCCAAGCCATAATCGCGCTTCTTTTTATAGAACACTTCAAAATTTATAACGCCTTCGATTTTGCGCCTTAACTGCCCCCTATGAGAACGCAAACCAGCGCCCGCTCTTTTTCTGTAGGCAGGAAAGATCAAGCCGCCACGCTTGTTGGTAAATGTTGGTATCGCGCCAGAACTTTTCC
>ENA-UOYH01000619-UOYH01000619.1-marine-metagenome-genome-assembly--contig:-NODE-619-length-11887-cov-2.147417_pt1 | contig 11887 bp, 9 predicted proteins | sample MGYA00238175_ERZ767261 | MGnify/ENA primary metagenome ERZ767261 (study PRJEB28946, sample SAMN06267185) | marine metagenome | isolation source: Columbia River Estuary | place: USA:Columbia River Estuary...
TTGTTAGAACAATAGCCTTTGGATTACCCGATTTTGTAAATGCATATCTATAGGCATATTCAACTTCAATACTATTAGATGGACGTATAACATCTAAATTGGGTATTAATCTTAAGGCCATTAGGTGTTCTATTGGTTGATGTGTGGGACCATCTTCACCTAGATATATTGAGTCATGTGTAAAAATATATACTGAATCAATATCCATAAGAGCCGCAAGTCGTATGCTTGGCCTCATGTAGTCAGAGAAAACTAGAAAAGTTGAACCATAGCCAATTAAATGACTGTGTAGTGTGATGCCATTCACTATTGCACCCATAGCGTGCTCTCTTATTCCATACTCTAAATTTCTACCGGAGAAATCAGATGCTGAGAATGTAGAATCACCAATGATCTGTTTGGTTGAAGCTGTTAAATCTGCAGAGCCACCAAGAATATTATTAGTATATTTTCCAATTTCATTTAATATATTCGATCCTGCAATACGTGTGGCCTGTGTTAAATTTTCATAATTGTAATCTATAGACATCTCATTAGATATTAGTAAATCCCAATTTTGCATAAATGTTGCATCACTTTTGTATTTTTCCTGGAATATTTTTTCCCAATCACTGTGTGCATGGTTGTCTTCATCTCTCTTCTCAGCAAAATACTCATAAACATCTGAATCATGCTCAAATAAATCTCCTTGCCATTTCAGATTTTTCTTAAATTCTTCCATCTCTTTAGCTCCAAGCGGTGATCCATGAATTCCACTTGTGTCTTGTTTGTTTGGTGCAAATTTACCAATGATTGATTTAGCCATGATTATTGAGGGCTTATCTATAATTAACTTTGCATCCTCAAGGGCTGTACTAATCTCATCCTCGCTATGTGCATCGATTTCAAGAACATGCCATCCAATTGCTTCAAATTTCTTTTTTTGATCAGTGATCGATACTTTTGACACCCTTCCGTCAATTGAAATATTATTATTGTCAAACACATAAATTAACTTACCGAGTTTCCAAACTGCGGCTAGTTCGGCAGCCTCAAAAGAGATGCCTTCCATTAAATCTCCATCAGAAACTATCCCATAAGTAAAGTGATCGATGATGTCTTCTCCTAAAAGTTCCGAGAGGTATCTTTCAGCAACCGCAAAACCAACTCCTGTTGAAAACCCTTGACCCAAAGGACCTGTTGTCATGTCTATACCTGTAGATAAATCAAATTCTGGATGCCCAGGTGTTTTTGAGTCAAATTGGCGAAAATTCTTTAAGTCTTCTTTTGTTAAATCAAAGCCATTTAAATGAAGTAAAGAATAAAGTAGCATTGATCCATGACCTGGACTCAAAATAAACCGATCCCTATTTATCCAAGAGGGATTTTCATTTGACACTTTTAAAAACTTTTTATAAAGGACTGTTCCAACGTCAGCCATTCCTAATGGCATTCCGGGATGGCCGGATGCCGCTTCCTCAACACCTGCAGCTGCAAGAATTCTCAATGAAGTTGTGACTTTATCGAACATTTTAATAGTATAGGTCCTAGTTACACAGAGGCAAAAGAGTCTTTTGCGTGATATGAAGACCTAACAAGTGGTCCTGACTCAATATGAGGAATTCCAAAAGATTCTCCAATTGATTTATATTTTATAAATTCCTCTTTATCAACATACCTATGAATTGGTCTATGTTTTGCTGTTGGTCTCAAGTACTGACCAATTGTTACAATATCTACATTAATTTGTGAGAGATCTTCTAAAACGGCAATTACCTCTTCAAACTCTTCACCCATTCCAACAATGAGACCAGTCTTTGTCTTACCTAAGAATGCTGATTCTTTTGCATACTGCAATAGCGAAAGGGATCGACCATATGATGCTGCAGTTCTTATTTCTCGCTGAAGCCGTGGAACTGTTTCTAAATTATGATTTAAAACTTCCGGGCTTGCTTCAATAATGTTATCTATAGCTCCTTTATCTCCCTTAAAGTCTGGAATAAGTACTTCTACACTTGTTGAAGGGTTTAATCTCTTAACTTCATTTATTGTCTGTGCGAAAAATTGTGATCCACCATCTAAAAGATCATCTCTATTTACTGAGGTTATTACGGCATGTGTAAGCCCCATAGTCAGAACACTTTCTGCAACACGCAATGGTTCTAACTCATCAAGGTCATTAGGCTTCCCAGTATTAACATCGCAGAATCCACAAGCTCTGGTGCAGGTATCTCCCATGATCATAAATGTTGCTGTACCCATAGACCAGCACTCATATATATTTGGACATGAGGCTTCTTCGCAGACAGTATTGAGTTTTTTTTCTGAGATTAAGTTCTTTAAATCTCTGTAATCTTTACCTAAGTTTGCTTTTACCTTCATCCATTCTGGTCTTTCTGGCTCATTAGGCAATAATCCTTTTATGGTAATTGGTACAAGATTGTTATTTTTTTGAAAAACACCCTTATCAAGCATCTCATCAATTTCATGTTTTTTTTGTTTCTTAAGTTGGGTTGGAGTGAATTGTGACATTTGTATGCCTACATCTTCGTAGCCAAATTCAGCGGTAAACGTCTCTGTTATTTTATTCACAACATCATCAAATGAAATCTCAGTATTAAAAGTGTGTACTGAGGCTATTTTCTCCTCTTGATTTCCACATGGGTTTATGAAGTCAAAGCCTTCGAGTTTATCAAAGATATTTAGTGCGAAACCATGATATGTTGTCCATTTACTAACTTTTACTCCTATCGATGCTATTTTCCCTTCTGATGTCCACACACCAGTATCATCTTCCTTTGAAAAAGCTTCTATATCAAAACTACCAAGAGTTTTAATTATTGTTTGCTCAAGACTTCTTACGAAAGGTATGACTTTCTTAGGATCTTGAAGTCTCATTATTGGATATCCAATTAGCTGACCCTTGCCGTGAAAAGTTACATCACCACCTCTGTCAGTTTCAAAAAATTCAATACCTTTTTTCTCTAGTTCATCACTATCAAGAAGTAGGTTATTTGTATCTCCTGTTCGACCGATGGTGATAACATTATTGTGCTCTAAAAGGAGTAAATAATCATAAGGATTATGTTCTCCTGCTACAGATTCTTTTAATCCTTTTTGTAGGATTAAAGCCTCAGAGTAAGGAAGGTTTCCAAGCCAACGTACGTTTAGCTTTCTCAATTAAGATCATCTGCCCATGGATGGTTTTCTAATTTATCTTTAATACTATTTAGAAACAACAATGCTGTTGAACCATCAAAAACTCTGTGATCCCAGGTAAGACTAAGAACTCCGGTATTTCTTATAGCAATAGAATCAGATCCATCTGCAGACTCTATAACAACAGGTTTTTTCTTAATGGATTCTGTGGAAAGAATTGCAACATTTGGCTGATTAATAATTGGAGATGTAATAAATGAATTAAAAGACCCATTATTAGATATAGTAAAGGTACTACCTGTCACATCCTCGAGTCCGTATTCTTTATTTCTGAGAATAGAAGAAACTTCTGTTATCTTTCTAGCTAATCCACGTAAATTGAAGGAATCTGAATCTTTTATTGTTCCAACAAGTAAACCCTCTCTATTCAAGTCGACTGCAATGCCAAGGTTAATGAAATCATGAAGGTCATGCGTATTATTTTCAAGATCGAAGGAACTATTAACAACAGGGAATTCCCTCAAAGCATTAATAGTTGCAACGGATATGAATGGTAAGAATGTTAAAGAGAAACCTTCTTTTTGCTTGAATTCACCTTTTATCTTATTTCTTAGAACTGATATATTTTCATAGTCCACCTCTACAGAAGTCATTACATGGGCAGAGGTTTGTTTTGAAAGAATCATATTTTCAGCAATTCTTTTTCTGAGCCTAGGAATGGATCCTGTGGATGTTACTTTTTGTTTATCATTTTCTGAGGAAACATGCTTTTCTTCTTGAGGATTTTTTTCGGGAACTGATGGTATAGGTTCAGATTTTAATAAAACCTCAATATCTTTACGTGTTATACGATTATTTTTTCCAGTTCCAGTAACTTGTGTTAAATCGAGATTGTTATCTCCAGCAAGCTTTCTTACTATTGGTGAAAGTTTTAAATCTTTAGGTGCTTTTGTTACTATGTCAGTTTTAGAGCTCTCTATGTTGGATGTTAAATCTTCTTTTGGCAACTCTACTTCTATGACCTCCTCAACTACTTTTGCGGCCTCTTCTTTTGTTGAGTCATCTCCACCAAGTTCCATTAGGCCGACTCCAACTTCAACTGTTTCACCCTCTTCTACTAGTAAAGAGGTCACTTTTCCTGAAAATGGTGACGGGACTTCTGTGTCTACTTTATCAGTTGAGATTTCAAGTATCGGATCATCTTCTTTGACTTCATCACCCACAGCAACAAGCCACCTCAAAATTGTTCCTTCTGTTACCGTTTCCCCCAGCTGAGGCATTTTTACAATTTCACCCATAGTTCTATTGTAATTCTTTAATAGCTTTTATAACATTTTCAACACTAGGAATAAAGCTATCTTCGAGTACTGGTGCAAAAGGAATATGGGTATTAGGTGACGTTACTTTTACAATCGGATTGTCCAATGTCCAAAACCCTTTATCGGCGACGAATGAGGATATCTCAGATGCAATAGAAGAAAATGGAACATCTTCTTGCAAAATAACCAGATTAGATGTTTTCTCAACAGATTTTAATATTGTTTCTTCATCTATTGGAAAAATACTTCTTAAGTCAATAACTTCAACTGAAATACCATCATTGTTTATTGTTTCTGCAGCCTCAAGAGCCGTTGGGACCATTCCAGACCAAGCTACTAAAGTTACATCTGATCCGTCTTTAACAATGTTTGCCTTTCCTATCTCTACTTCATATAGACCAATTGGCACTTCCATTTTTAGATCAGGTTTTCTATACAATTTTTTATGTTCTAGAAACATTACCGGATTGGGATCATTGATTGACGCTATAAGTAGTCCCTTTGCATCATATGGGTTAGCTGGTGCAACTACTTTTATACCAGGGTGATGGGCCAAAAGTGACTCTGGACTAATCGAATGAAAAGGACCCGATCTTGTTCCTGCTCCTGTTGGCCCTCTTACAACCATCGGAACTGGCTTTCCAGCCTTCCAGAAATACTTTGCCGCTTCGGTAGTAATCTGATCAAGTGCTGGATAAACAAAATCAAAAAATTGAAGTTCGACAATCGGAATTTTTCCATAAAGTGCTGCACCTACTGCTGCACCCATAAAGGCGCCCTCTGAAATTGGAGTATCTAAAACCCTAGATGAGCCATATTTCTCATGTAAACCTTTTGTAGCTTTGAAAGCTCCTTCAAATGCACCTATGTCCTCTCCCATCATGAATACATCTTTATTATTTTCCATAGCTTCATCGAGCCCATTTGTAATTGCTTCAATAACGTTCATAGTCTTAGTTTTCGAACCATCATTAGTAGCCACAGGTATCGATCTAGTTTCAAAGATATCTTGGATTTCTTCTTTGGGGTCCGGATCTTCCTGATCTTTAGCCCACTCTAAAGTCTCTCTAACTTCAGTTTCAATTTTTTCAGCCAGTTGGATAAAGTCTTCCTCTGTAAAAAGCTCTTCTCTAGATAGTGATTCTTCAAACCTCAAAACAGGATCTCTATCCATCCAAAAATCTCTTACTTCATCTCCCACATATTCTGCAGGATCATGGCCAGCATGGCCGTAGTGTCTAAAGGTTACTAACTCTATTAGCGTTGGTCCTTTACCAGAACTTGCTTTATTACGGGCCTTATGCATTGCGTTAATAACTTCATATATGTTATTTCCATCAATAATGACAGATTCAATTCCATAGCCTAAACCTCTGTCTGCAACATTTGGGGTCCCAAATTCTGTTTCATTTGGAGAGGAATATGCAAACTGATTATTTTGAACAGTGAAAATAATTGGTAGATTGTGAACACCTGCCATATTTATACTCTCATGCCAAGTTCCGGTTGCTGTTGCACCTTCACCACAGTTTGCAACTGCTACAACGTCATTGTCCTCAATCTGAGCTGTTAATGCCACTCCCACTGCAACGGGTGCTGAATCTGGTAATGGTGAGACAACCATTAATGTTCCTTTATCCACAACACCAAAATGACTGTTTCCATCTCGGCCTTTTGATGGACCATCTTTTTTACCATAAAAGTTGAGAGCAATTTCTTTAAGTGTTACCCCTCTATTTATTTGTACTCCTAGATCTCTATGTGTTCCTCCAAAAACATCTTGTGGTTTCATACCAGTTCCTATACCTGCCATTGAGGCTTCCTGGCCAATACCTGGATAGACGGCTCCAGAGAGTTGACCACCTTTATACATTTTTAAGAGTCTGTCTTCGAGAATTCTTTGAGTCTTCATTGATTTATAGATATCCCAAAGTTCATCTTTTGATAAAGATGCAGAATGTCCAAGTCGTTCAATTTTCTTTATTTCCATTAGTGCAGTCCCTTTCCATTTAAAGATAATAATGATTCTCCGACAGCCTCACTCAAAGTTGGATGAGCATGTATAAATTCAGCAGCCTCATCTGGAAGTGCCTCCCAGCCAACCATGTACATTAATTCATGAATCATTTCTCCAGCACTTGGACCACATATACTTGCACCAACTAAGGGGCCATCTTTTTGTGCATAGACTTTGACCAAGCCTTGATTCTGATTTTGTATCATAGCTCTTCCAATTCCTGCGAAACTATGTTGAGCTTGATTAATATCAATTTCTTCTAATTTTGCTTTATCAGAATTTAAACCGACTTCAGCAAGCTCAGGATTTGTATAAACAACATAAGGAATCGCAGAATAGTTAATTGGGCTTGTATTTCCAGTTGCAATAAATGTAACTGCTGACATTGCCTCTGCAAAAGCTACATGTGCTAGTTGGGGGGAATTGCTTATAATATCCCCTGCTGCAAAGATATTCTTAGTGCCTATTACTTGCATTGTTTCAAGGTTGACGTCTATATAACCATTTTTTGTAGTTACAGAGATATCTCCTAATCCAATATTTTCAGTGAGAGGACTTCGTCCAATAGCTACCAGGATCGTATCAAAGTTTTCTTTTTCCCTATCTGAGAAAAGAACTTCTTTATTTGTAACAGAATCAATTGAAGTTCCCATTTTGAAAGAAACACCTCTTTTAGTGAGTTGTTTTCTTAACTCTCCAGAAGTTCTTTTATCAAGTCCTGGAAGTATTTCTTTTTCTAGTTCAACAACAGTCACACTTGAACCCAGGTCTATGAGGGCACTTGCAAATTCACAACCTATAGCTCCAGCACCCACAATACAAACATTCTTTGGTGGCTTCTCCCAGTTAAGGGCAGAATCCGAACTTATGATAAAATCATTATCAAATTGTAAACTTGGTAATTCTCTTGGTTTGCTACCAGTAGCAAGAAGTATATAATCTGTTTCTATAATTATTTCAGAGCCATCTTCTTTTTTAACTAGGACAGACTGTTCGTTTTTTATCTTACCCCAGCCATTAATGACATTCACTTTTTTACTTTTAAGCAATATACCAATTCCATTAACTAGCCCAGAAATGATATCTTGTCTTTTTATGGCTGATTTATTCCAATCTATTTCAGAAGTTTCAACTTGAATGCCATAATCAGAAGCATTGTTAATTTCATGGTTAAGCTCTGCTAGGTGAAGCCAGTATTTTGCAGGTATGCATCCCCTGTTTAGACAAGTTCCACCAAGAATATCTGACTCTACAAGAGTTACTTCAAGGTCGAAGTTGTTTGCATATAGTGCAGCTGCGTATCCAGCTGGTCCTCCGCCAATAATGGTTAATTTTTTCAAATTACCTCTTTCTAGATAGGGTTTCTATCAAATCGAGATAATAACTGTACTTTTTTCAGGGGTTCCCATTAAAAGTAGTCAAAGTTATTGTCACTATTAAATCTAGTAAAAAAGAATACATTTACCAACTTAAGATACTCCATTAATTTGATAATATAAACGTATGCAAACCAGATTCTTAATCCTTTCATCATTACTTACTGGTTTACTTATCCTTGTATCTTTTGGGATTTGGCTAATAACAAATTAATATGAATAGTTTTCAAATGCCTGATGGGATTTACCATATCCCCCTTAGGCTCCCATGGAGCACACCAAGTAATGTGAATGTTTATCTTATAGAAGACGATGATGGATATGTCATGATCGACTGTGGCGTAAATGGGTCAGAGTATCTTGATCTACTTAATGGTCATCTAAATGAGATTGGAATAAGGTTTAATGATATTAAATTATTAATCGGTACCCATATGCATCTTGATCATATTGGCCTATCTGGTAGCTTAAGAGAACTTGATATACCTCTCGCCCTATACGAGAATAGTATTGAATATCTCAACGAATATAACGACTGGTCAGTGAGATTTAAAGATTTAATTAGAATGGCAAAGAGTGAGAGTGCTCCTGCAGATTTTATTGACGATCTTAAATCAATTACAACACCCATGTACGCTGGAAAATTAACAGAGCCGGATGTCCTTTTAACAGAAGGCAAAATCACTTCACTTAAAAGAAAAATTAATGTTCTATTTACTCCAGGTCATGATTACAGTGAAATATCTCTTCACGATGAATACTCAAGAATTATATTCTCTGGTGATCATATACTTCCAAGAATTACTCCATTTATTCCAGTACAAAATGAAGATAGCAATCTCCTTAAGGGTTTTCTTGATTCTTTAGACAAGGTACATGCTGTAGATCACGATATTATTGCTCCGGGTCATGGAAATATAATCTCAACACCTCATAAAAGGATCGAGCAAATGAAACTTCACCATCAAAGAAGATCAGATAAAATTCTAGAGTTTTTAAAGAAAAATGATTTAACAGGTTGGGAACTTACTAATCAATTATTTCCGAGAAAACTCGATTCATTAAATCTCAGACTTGCATTTCAAGAAACTTTAGCACATCTTCATTTGTTGCGATCTAACAATGATGTTTCAAGAAATTCTACAAATGGTATAAAAAAGTGGTCTTTAAAAGACTAAACAGGCTTGTATCCCCTGTTTTTAGCTTCCTCTAAGGAATCTGGTGAAAAGGATTGAATTTTATTATTTTTCAACATTTCCTTTTCTTCATATAGAGTTTTAAGTGTTTTGAATTGTTGGTCGTTGTCACAGTCATAAACCTTCATATTTAACCTATTTCCTAGGAATCTATAATTTTCAAACCTGCTTAAACGACCCACTTTATAAATTAATTAGTTCTGCAATTTTAGATCTTGCTGACTTAGAAGAACCAAACAATAATGAATCAGATTTAGCTTTTTTAAAATATAAATGAGCCGGATGCTCCCATGTAAACCCTATACCTCCATGTACCTGAATATTGTCACCAGCTATTTTGTTGTACACTTCAGAACAATAAGACTTAGCTAATAATGAACTCATCTCTAGTTCCGTGGCATCATCTATGTCAACTCTTACGGAATTGTAAGCTAAAGATTTTGCACTTTCTATTTGTAGTAACATGTTTGCACATATGTGCTGTATTGCCTGAAATGAACCAATGGGTCTTCCAAACTGAATTCTCTCTTTTGCATAACTTGTTGACATATCTAAACATGCCTGGGAACCACCAACCTGTTCCATTGAAAGAAAGGCTGTGGCGATATTTTGTATTTTTTTCCATATACTGAGTTCATCATTCATGACAATCATTATATTTTCAGAGGAAATAACAACATCCTTGAAGGTAATTTCTGTCAAGGGTCTTGTTTGATCAAGAGATGGTGTATTTTTAACATCCACACTATCATCGCTAGTTTTTACAAGAACAAACTTAAATTCATTATCATCTTTTGCTAGTACTGCAATATAGTCAGACACATCACCGAACATTACATATTTTTTCGTTCCATTTAATATCCAACCGTCACCTGAAGGGGTGAGAGATGTTTGAATGCTTTCGTTATTAATTTCATACTTATCGGTCTCATATATTCCGAAAGTACCAATTTTTTCTCCAGTTATAATTTCAGATAAGTAAGTTTTCTTAATTTCATCACTTGAATTTAGAAGTAGATGTTTAAATACAACACCTGAACTAAAAAGAGGAATAATTGGTAGATAATATCCTGCTACCTCAGAAAGAATTGAAGCATCGACAGTTGAAAAGCCGAGCCCCCCATCATCTTCTGTAACATCCAAGGCTAACCAACCCTGTTCATTTACTAGTTTCCATAAATCTGAATCTAATCGTACATCTTCATCAACTTTTTTTATAGTATCCAAAAGATCTATTTGTTCAGATAATAGTTTTTCCGCATTTTCTTTTATTTCTTTTTGTAAGTCTGTAAGTATAAATTGCATTTTCTTAGTCTAATTTTATTTTTTATTTTTCGTATTGAAATATCGTTTGTTTTTATTAATAATTAACATGGTATTTATGTTGAAAATAACAAACTTACACGCAAACGTAGAAGATACTCCCATTTTAAAAGGAATTAACTTAGAAATTAATCCTGGAGAGGTCCATGCAATTATGGGTCCAAACGGATCTGGTAAATCGACCTTAAGACTGTAGAGAGGGCTAGACATAATCGAGTGACTCGTAAATTAGGTGCATCCAAGTATAAAAGTTAAACGCCGGGTCTAATCACGGCTTGATCGTCTCAGGGGCCAGCGGCTGGCACCACCTCTTCTAAGGCAGAAACTATTTGTTCCGCCAACTGCCTGGCATTACGCTTGGTCGTTGGCAGTGTGAGATCGGCTATTTCCTTATACAAGGGCTCTCTCGTGGCCATTAATTCAGTTAACACGCGCCGTCGATCTTGTCCTGCAAGCAACGGCCGCTGCTGGTCTTTACTGGTACGACGGATCTGTTCGCGTAGGGTGGCTTCCAAATACACCACAAATCCGCGCTTGCTCAGAACACTGCGGTTTTCACCTCTTAAAATGGCACCGCCGCCGGTAGCCATAACAACGGTATCCCGCGATGAAACGTCCTCTATAACCTTAGTCTCCCGATCGCGAAAGCCCGATTCGCCCTCTATTTCAAATATCCAGGGTATGTCGGCCCCGGTTCGCGCCTCTATTTCAGCGTCAGAATCCACAAACTCAAAGCCTAGAATTTGGGCCAGGGCACGCCCCACCGTGGATTTTCCGGCCCCCATGGGGCCGACTAAAAACACTCGGACAGAAGAAGTCACAGGATCAGTCGAGAAGGGCTTCGGAAAGAATCCGCGGCGTAATAAAGATTAGCGTTTCGGTCTTGCTAGTCTTACTAGCAGTATTTTTGAAAAGCGTGCCTAGGTAAGGGATGTCACCTAAGAAAGGCACTTTTCGAATCTGGGTAATTTCGTCATTCTGAAACACCCCTCCAAGTACCACTGTTTCGCCATTTCCCACCAACACCTGCGTAGTTAACTGCGTTGTGTTGATCGTAGGGATTAACCCTCCCGTACCACTGGGCACCAAATCGCCTAACGAGTCTTGGTTGACTACTAAATCAAGCAGAATTCGATCGTCGGGAGTGATATTGGGAGTAACTTCCAGCTTAAGAACGGCTTCTTTAAATGAAACCGTTGTGGCTCCTGAAGCCGCCCCTTCCTGATAAGGAATCTCACTTCCCGATTTAATCGTCGCGAGCTGCTTATCCCCCGTAATAATCTTCGGTTGGCTGACAACCTCTCCCTGCCCTGAAGACTCTAAGGCCGATAGTTCTGCAGTTAAAAACAGATCATTAGAGGTAAAACCCACGGCGAAACCGCTAGTTGCCTGAGAAACACCTAAATCGACCAGTGCCGCCCCAAGGCCCTGCTGTTGCTGGCCGTCACCTCCCTGGTTCCCACCTTGTTGCTGCCCACCTTGAACTGGGTAGTTAAGCGTAGGGGTCACCCCTGCAAC
>ENA-UOYH01000628-UOYH01000628.1-marine-metagenome-genome-assembly--contig:-NODE-628-length-11760-cov-2.436788_pt1 | contig 11760 bp, 12 predicted proteins | sample MGYA00238175_ERZ767261 | MGnify/ENA primary metagenome ERZ767261 (study PRJEB28946, sample SAMN06267185) | marine metagenome | isolation source: Columbia River Estuary | place: USA:Columbia River Estuary...
AAATCACCATTAGTCGCATGGTGCATCGCATGTTCCCATCGCCAATGGTGATAAGGAGTAAAAACGGACATTCCCGAAATGAAACCCAAAATATTGTTGGCTTTCTTTGATTTGAAGAAAGAACCATGTCCACAATCATGAAAAATGATAAAAGAACGAACCAAGAATAATCCGGCAACTGCGGATAATCCAAAGGGCAGCCACCAAGAAATCCCCATGGTGAAGTACAGGGCTATCCAGATAGCTGCAACTGAACCAAGCGTGTTTACAATTTGCCAAATAGCCCTGCCTAGGTGCGGGTGTTGATACTCCGCAACCAATTCCTTCCACTCAGCAACCGATTTTTGATTTTTTTTCTTTTTTCACCATTTTTAAAAATTAATAAGGTTGGTATAGATCTCACTCCAAATTGCACAGCAATTTCTTGGTTACTATCTACGTCCATTTTGCAAACCTTGACTGAGCCAACGACTGTATCTGCAACTTCAGCAACTGTTGGGGCTAATTGCTTACAAGGACCACACCATTCAGCCCAAAAATCTACTAGAACTGGAATATCAGACTCAATTACCTCTTGATTAAAATTTGCTGCTGTAATCTCTTTGACATTGTCACTCATGTATTTAACTCCGATGCTATTTGTTTTGCTGCGTATGTGAGAATTGCATCTGCTCCTGCTCTTTTGCAACACACAAGGGATTCTAACATAACATTTTTATCTAGCCACCCTTTCTCAATGCTAAGAGTCAGCATGGAATACTCTCCGCTGACTTGATAGACAAATGTAGGTAACTGAAACTTAGATTTAATTGCATGAACAACATCCAGATATGCTGTGCCAGGTTTAATCATTACGATATCCGCGCCTTCATCAATATCCATCTCAACTTCATGAAGAGCCTCATCAATATTTGAAAAATTCATTTGATATGTTTTCTTTGAGCTATTGCCTAAATTTGCAGCCGAGCCAACAGCATCTCTAAAAGGACCATAAAAACTAGAAGCATATTTTGCCGCATAGGATAAAATAATAGTGTCAGTAAAATTATTAGATTCAAGAGAATCTCGAATAGCTTTTACTCTTCCATCCATCATGTCCGAGGGAGCAATAATATCTGCTCCAGCCTCTGCAAGAATAAGAGCTTGCTGCGCCAAAAGCTTAAGGGTCTCGTCATTGTTGATCTGTCCATCAATTAACAGTCCATCATGACCATGATCTGTGTAAGGATCCAGAGCAACATCTGCTATAGAAATAATTTCTGGAAATCTTTGCTTAATGCCTTGCAAGGCGTTGCAAACAATATTGGTTTGATCAAAAGCATGGGAAGCTTCAGGATTTTTTTTATCAGGATGAATTGCTGGAAAAATTGCAATTGCTTTGATACCAAGCTTTAAAAGATCTTCAGTCTCTGCATATAGAGAATCTAAATTGTGCCTATAGATTCCTGGCATCGATGGTATATCAATCTGAGATTCTTTTTGATCTGCAATAAACAAAGGTTGAATTAGGTCATCAGAAGATAATTTATTCTCAGCAACTAAATCGCGCAAAAAGCTTTTTGAGCGAGAGCGACGAAGTCTAGTTGTTGGGAATATTCTGTTAGCCATGTTTAATCTGTGATTGCACCCTTAGAAGCTGATTGCACTGTGCGCTTATATTTTGCTAGTACCCCACTTTTTGGGGACGAATTATTATTTTTCCAGTTATTTTTTCTTAGCTCCATCTCATCATCGGTGATATTAAGATTTAGAATATCTTGATTTGCATCAATAACAACGTCGGCACCAAGTGATTTAGCAAGTGCTCGTTTGCTCTCACTTGAGGCAACTGCAATTACTTTTGCTCCCCACATCTTTGCTAATTGAATAGCAATTGTTCCAACGCCTCCTGCTGCTGCATGGATAACTACGCTCTCACCTTTTTGTAGGTGGCCAACAGTTTTTAGAATGTGCCAAGCAGTTGAACCTTGCACCAACATACACAATGCTTGTTCATCACTTACTCCATTTGGTATTTCAATCATCGCAGCAGAGTGAGCACGGGCTTTTTGAGCATATCCCCCGCTATCAACTGGTGCTAGAACACGGCGCCCGTTAGCAATACCAACAACTTCAATACCTGGAACTAATGGAAGTTTTTGAGGTGAAAGATAAGAGTTTTCTGTTTGATGTGTATCGGCATAGTTAATACCGATTGAGGTTACTTCTATTAACTCTTGTCCCGGACCAGGAACTGGTTCTGCAAGATCTACTAAGTGCATGGATTCTGGACCGCCAAATGCGGTGATTTGTATTGCCTTCATTTTTTATCCCTTAGTTGCGCCTAGAGTTAAGCCTGAAACAAACTGCTTACGTAAAACAAGGAAGAGAATGATTGTTGGAGCTGCAACAATGCTGGCACCTGCGGCAAGTAAATTAAAGTCTGTTACATACTGTCCCTGCAGCTGGCGCAGAGCAGAAGTCACTGGACGCTTGGAATCCTCAGACATCAAAATCAGCGCCCAGAAGAAGTCGTTATAAATCCAGCAACTCATTAACACACCAAGGGCTGCTAGAGGTGGGCGAAGCAACGGCAACATAACGTTCCAGTAATGTCTAAAGACTGAACAGCCATCGAGAATCGCTGACTCTGAAATTTCCTTTGGAACAGTCTTCATGTATGAAGAGAGAACGAAGGTAGCAAAACCAACTTGGAATGCAACGTGGATAAGGATGATTCCAAAATAGTTGTTATAGAGCAATGAACGGTTTCCGAAAAGATCACCAATTTTGATGTATAGCCAGAAGACTGGAATATATGTTGCAATAGTTGGCAACATATTACCTGCGGTAAAGAAGAGTAGAAGAGTGAGATTAAATCTAAATGAGTAGCGTGATACTACGAAGGCTATGAGTGAACCTAAGAATAAGATCAAAATAACGCTAGGTACCATCACATAGAGAGTATTCAAGAAGTATTTCGTTAAACCCATTACTCGAAAAGCTTGGAAGTAGTTATCTAGGTTTAAATTACGTGGCCAAGAAAATACGCCGTAGGAAATAATGTCGTTATATGGACGAAGTGAGGTCCACAGTGTCCAAAGGATTGGAAAGATCCAGACAAAAGCGAAGAAGCCGATGATGGCAGAGATGAAGTTGTCTTTAACCTTTTGCTTATTCTTATAAGCTTTATTTTGGACGATAGTCGCACTCACTGGAGGTCCTCCTTAAAGACATTGCGCAGGTAAACAAGGATTGGCACAACGCAGAGCACCAGCGCAATAACTGAATAGGCCGCACCCTTCATTGAAATACCCTGTCCGGCAAAGTTCTGGAAGGCCAAAATATTGAGCAAAGGCCAGGCCGTTGAGGTGCCATAAATAATGTAAACAAGGTCAAAAGCACGCAGAGAATCGATAATTGTGATCACCAAGATGATCACATTGACCGGTCGCATCGTAGGAAAAATGATTTTTCTAAAGGTCTGCCACTCTGTCGCGCCATCGATTGCAGATGCTTCGCGAAGGGATGAATCAAAGGCCTTTAAGCCAGCTAAATAAAGCAACATGATGTAACCAATATGGCGCCAGGAGGCCAAAGCCATAATCACATAGCTATTGATGTCGTAGTTACCCCAGATAGAAATAGCGTTTCCAATATCTCTACCCATCACACCTTGTACAAAGCCACCAGGCTGGAGCATGAAGTTCCAAATAATTCCGATAATTGCAAGGGATAAAACAACAGGCATATAGAAAATAGTTTCATAAATCTGGTGACCCTTAATTTTGCGATCAAATTGATAAGCCAACAAAATGCCAAGTGGTGTTGCAAGGAATGTGAACCATAGTAACCAGACAACGTTGTTTTTTAGCGCATCATAGAAAACTGGTGAACCGAAAAATATGTTTTTGTAGTTTGCAAAACCGGCCCATTTAATGTCACTGACATTAATTCCGTTCCAGTAAGTAAAAGAAAGAACGACTGTGATGAGTGTAGGTGCCCATAAGAAAACTATCTGTAACAAAGTTGGAATACCTACGAATGCGCTGAGCGTAAACCGATCATTGCGGGAAAGGGAACGGCGGCTGCGAACATTTTTGTTCACAGCCGCCGTTTTCATTTCTTAACCCTAGTCTAAATCGTTTAATTTAACGAATTAAAGTGCAGGTAGTGCATCCCATTGTGCTTGAGTGCTATCAAGAATCTTTGTGAGATCTTTTGGATTCTTAAGGAAACTCTGAATTGCTGGACCAACAACTGGACCAGCAAAGTCACCGCGAGTATCGCGGTCTAGGAAGAAGCCGATGTTCTTAGCTGCGCCAAGAACTGCAAGCTTCTGCTTGTTGAATGCATCGTATGAAGATGTATCGAAGTCGCTGCTGATGTAGATGCTTGTATCTCCAGCGGCAACTGCTGCATCAATACCTTCCTTTGATCCCAAGAATCCAGCAAGGTCTGCTCCACCTTCGACGTTGTTACCGTTTGCGGCAACTGAAATACCGTCAAGTGGTGCATCGATTGAGTCAATACCGTGCTCTGGATTGATTTCTGGGAATGGAACGATCCATAGATCGTCATAGTCTTCTTGTGACTTCGCTAGGAAGTCATTAGCAAACCATGAACCCATCATCATGGCGCCGCACTTCTTCTGTAGTAGAAGATCGCGCATGCCATCCCATGAGATATCAAGAACGTTCTTGTTCATGTATGGAGCCAATTGGCCCATGTAATTGAAGACTTCTACAACCTTGGCATCTGTCCACTGCTCTTTGCCGTTAAGCAAGTCAATGTGGAATTGGTATCCGTTAAGACGCATGTTGAGAATATCGAATGTTCCCATTGCTTCCCAGCCGCCCTTGTCGCCAAGTGCGTAACCAACTAGACCCTTCTTCTGTGTTGCTTCACAGAGTTTGATTAGGTCATCCCATGTTGCAATGCTCTCTGGGTTAAGACCCAATTCCTGCATTGTTGACTTACGGTAGTGAAGTCCCCATGGGTAGTAAGTAGTAGGAATGATGTACTGCTTGCCATCTGAAGGATTTGTTGCACCTTGGATTGCAGCAGCTGAAAGTGAACTTCCAAGAGCCTTTACCTGCTCTGAAACATCAGCTAGTAGGCCAGCATCTGCACGTGCATTGGTACGCCATCCGGCCATCCAACCAAATGCATCATCTGGTGTTCCTTGCAAAATCTGAACGAAGTTATTCTGGAAGTCATCTGAGTTAACTGCCTGTGAAATAACTTTGTTGCCAGTCTTCTTTGTATACGCATCGTTTGCTGCGATCGCAATCTTTGCACCAGCATCACTTAGATTTCCACGAATTGTGAAGCGAACATCTCCAGTGACTTGCTTCTTTCCACAACCAGCAAGAAGTGATCCACCAGCAACTAGTCCAGCTCCACCGATTGCAGCACCCTTAAGTACTGAACGACGGGAAATGCCATTGTTTACATCTGACATTGTTTTCCTTTTCTCTAGAGTTGAGCCTTTCGAAAGGTCATCAGGTTTTGAAGGGGTCAAGGCCTGGTAACACGCTCAACCTAGAGGTCATACCAGTGTTCAGATAGGCCTATGAGGTAACGAATTGATTACATTTACGCGTAAATTGCCGTTTTTTGGCTACTTTTTGCCGCCAAAGAGCCGTGAGAGTTGACCTGGCTCTTTAGGGTCATTGTGGTGGCCTTGGCAGCGATCTTTCTCAGCCACACCCACCAGCGCCTGCTCAATATGCTCTCCGCAACCTGACCAGGTTGGCTTTGAACATTGATTGCACGTAACTCGTGAACACATATTTACACCCTATATCCCAGTGATGCGAACAGCAACCAGCGCAACTCCAGCCACGATTACCCAAGCAATAAGTCCCATGACCATTGGCCTTGCACCAATTGCACGAATTGCTCTCCAACGCACACCTGATCCAAGTGCAACTAATCCAGCGCCCAGTAATAGCTTGCTAGTGAGTACTACATAATCATGAATACCACTAGGAATTTCAAAAACATTTTGAATCACGGCAACAGCAATAAATCCAATAACAAAGAAGGGAATCAATGGGACCTTGGCAGATTCTTGGGCGTTCTGACCCTGAGCCTTTAAGTACTTGCGGTGCCGAAGTGAGAGTATTAAAACAATTGGTGCCAGCAAGCACACACGAGAAAGTTTGATGACAATTGCAGACTTAACTGCGTCATCACCCCAAACAGATGCAGTAGCAATTACTTGACCCACATCATGCACCGCTGCTCCAGCCCAAGCACCAAAAGTTTGATCACTTAAACCCATTAAGTTCCCAAGGAATGGCAGGACAAATATAGAGAGAGTGCCACATAAAGAAATCAAAGCAATTGCATAAGAAGTCTCTTCTTCGGTTGCACGGGTTTGCGGACGAATTGCTGCAACTGCAGTTGCACCGCACACTCCAAAACCAACACCAATCAATAAACCTAAATCGCCACTCATCTTAAATAGTTTTGAAAGACCTAAGATTCCAAAGATTGTGAGGCCCACTACCAAAATCACTGTGAGAACACCTTTTACGCCAATAGCTTGTAAAGAAACAACGCTGACTTGAGCCCCTAGTAATGCAACACCAATGCGCATTAATTTCTTACTTGAAAGGGCTGTTCCTGCTGCTGCCACAGCTGGCCAGGATGCAAAGTTTGCAATTATGAAGCCAAAGGCAACACACAGAGCTAACGGGCTAATTGCAGGTTGGAAATTATTAATCTGAAAAGCGACAGCCACTACGGCGGCGATTAAACCAAGTCCTGGGAGGGTTTTTGTCATTTAGATGCCCAGCTTCGCAGACCAACTACTCAACTGCTCTGATACTTGATCTGTAATTGTTATTTCATCTCCGTCATTGAGTTTCTCTGGATTCACACGATTTGCCCCTGGCAGGCGACCTCCAGCGGCTTTAACTTCTTGGGTGAATTCATTAGTTCTGTTGTTGTTTCCATCGACCGATAACTTGGAAGCATCAATAGCAATGACAAAGTGTGAGATCTGTTGTGGCAGGCCATCTTGGCTGGCTGCAAACATGTCAGGAATATTCTTTGCAAGAGTTGGACCAATCAACATTCCTGTCAGTGACTCAACTAAAACTGCAATTGCATAACCTTTGACTCCACCTAATGGTGCAAGCATTCCGGCAAGTGCTTCTTTTGCATCAGTTGTTGGTGCACCATCTTTTGTAAAAGCCCAACCTGGTTCAAGTTCTGCGCCTGCTTGTGCTTTTGCCTGAATCTTTCCGCGAGCAACTGCACTCGTTGCTAAATCAATAACAGTAGGTGGATTGGTTGGAATACCGGCTGCAATGGGAGAAGTTGAAAGCAATGGTTGATTACCACCCCAAGGTGGCATCACAGCTGGTCCAGTACTAAATGCAATTCCTACTAATCCACGATTAATCATTGGCCACACATAAATACCTAAAGCACCACAGTGATTAGAGCGTCCAACACCTACTGCGGCAATTCCATTAACCATTGCGCGTTCAGATGCAATTTCAGATGCTTTTTGTAATTGCCAGTGACCTAAACCATCATCTCCATCAAAGACAACCAAACTTGGTAAATCTGTAACTGTCTTCAACTGTGCTTTTGGATTGATACCGCCTGCTTGTAAACGAGAGAGGTAGAAAGGCAAGCGCATCAATCCATGGCTTCCAATTCCCCATCGATCACTTGCAACGATGCAACGAGCAGTTGTGGCTGCCTCTTGTTTAGGAACACCCGCTGCCTCCAAAAGTGAGGTCGCAGTTTCAATTGCAGAACCAACCTTTAACGTGGCCATTAGTTGCCACTTTCCTTCAAAGCACCAACTGCATGAGTGGCTGGCTTGGAGTTAAGAACCAACGCGATATTTGATGTCAGAATTTCATTGATTCGCAGTTGGCTCTGGCTAGTAATTCCAGCCACGTGCGGCGTAAGAATGAGGTTAGAAATGCCTTCCATCTCACCTTTACTTGGTGGCTCTTGGGCTCGAACATCAAGTGCTGCCCCAGCAATTTTTTTAGCTCTCAGGGCACTCATGAGATCTGCTTCATTAATTACTTCCCCGCGACCCACGTTTACGATGATTGCGTCAGGCTTCATCAATGCAAGTGTTGCTGAATTTATAACGCCATTGGTTTCTGGCGTTGATGGCATGTGAATGCTAACGACATCACTGCGCTTTAAAACATCTTCAAAAGTAGTTAGTTCAATTCCTGAAAGGTTTTTTGCATATGGGTCATAGCCAAGAACGTTGCAATTAAAGCCTTGAATGAGTTTGGCTGTTGCAACTCCTGTGGCACCGCATCCCAATAATCCCCATGTCAGACCAGAGAGTTCTCGGCCCGGAGTGCGCACCCAACCACCACTGCGTGTTGCAACATCATGTCCTGGGATATTGCGAAGTAATGCAAGTGCTAAGCCAAGTGTTAATTCACCAACGCTAACGGCGTTTGCACCAAGTCCTGCAACCACAACAACGCCTGCAGCATCTGCAGCCTTAATATCAATATTGTCTAATCCAACACCGGCTCTAGCAATCACCTTTAGTTTTGGAGCGGCTGCGATGATTTCTGCAGTTACCTTTGTGCGATTACGAACTACTAATGCTGTTACATCTTTAAGGGAAGCTTTAAGTTTTTCAGGGTCATTCCACAAATCATCATTTCGGATAATGGGAAAACTCCCTTCCAGCTTTTGGAAGGGAGTTCCCCATACATCTTCAGAGATGAGAATCATTATGCAGAGATATACAACTTCGTGAATGTGAACTCACGGTGGCCCATAACTTCAGCCTTGCATAGACGACCATTAACAGTGTCATAAATGACATCCATCATCATGTCGCCAGCCTTAGTCATATCGTATTCGTAGCGAAGGACTCCAGAAACATCAAGATCGATGTGCTCAGACATTGACTTTGCAGTCTTGATATTTGCAGTTAGCTTCAATACAGGAACGATTGGGTTACCAATAACGTTTCCTTGTCCTGTTGGGAACAAGTGGATTACAGCGCCACCTGCAGCCATCAGAGTTACGCACTCTGCTGCAGCAGATGATGAATCCATGAAGTACAAGCCAGGCTTTGCAGGATCAGGCATTTGTGCAGGTGTTAGAACACCAACGACAGGGACGGAACCTGTCTTTGCAATGTTTCCAAGTGCCTTCTCTTCGATAGTAGTGAGGCCACCAGCAATATTTCCTTGTGTTGGCTGTGAGCCAAGAAGGTTTGCACCAGTTGCTTCAATAACCTTGATGTAGTTGTCATATGTGAGTTGGAATAGGTCACGTGTAGCAGCATCAATGCAACGCTCTGCAATGAGGTGCTCTCCACCAGTTAACTCTGATGTTTCTCCAAAGAAAACAGTTCCGCCAGCATCAACCCAACGGTCAACTGCCTCAGATGTTGTTGGACAAGAGCCGAGACCAGAAGTTGTGTCTGACTCTCCGCACTTGATTGACATGATCATGTCGCCCATTTCAGTTTCAGTGCGAACAAGACCAGATGCATCTTGTAAGAACATTGCTGCAACACGGCTAGCTTCTTGAATAACTTGTAGGTCACCCTTGCCCTCAATTGAAAATGCTGCAACTGGCTTTCCAGTCTTTGCAATTCCATCTGCGACACGTTGTGTCCACTTTGGCTCAATACCAATAACAACAACTGCAGCAACGTTGGCATTAACGCCAGTACCGATAAGTGTGTCAAAAGTTAATTGAAGATCTTCACCAAACTGCAGACGACCAAATGCGTGCGGTAGTGCCATCGTGCCTGGAATAACTTTTGCAACAGCTTCTGCAGCTGCATTTGAAAGGTCATCGAGAGGCAAAATAATGACGTGATTGCGGATACCCATAGTGCCGTTTTCGCGGCGGTATCCAGTTAAGCGCGGCTTGCTTCCCATCGATAACTCCTCATGTTGTGTGTGTGAATGTAATCGCCCTTTTTGATGGCAGCTGATGCAAGTCCGACTTTGATGCCGTACTTAATAATTGCGTCACCCTCTGCAAGATCTGCGAGCGCAAATTTGTGTCCAAGAGGAAGCGCGTGATTTAACACCGCGGTGCTCTCAGTTCCTTCTTTTACCGAACGCCCTTGAAGGGTTCCAGGTTGCAGATCTGTCATCGCAACAGCAACGTTGTCGCCATCATGGTGAAGCAGGAACTGCGGTGGTGTTATTGCCATATCTACACACGCCTTTCATCGCTTAAATTGGGTAGTGGTCTGACCTCTTGCGGGAGTCTAGGACAGTTGAGCGTGTTCCGTCTAGCCCCCTGCCCAAATATCTTGAAGTGGTCTAACCTGTTGCCATGAAAAGCGAGCTTCGGTACGGAATTATCGGCGCAGGCAGCATGGGCCGCGAGCATATTGAGAACATCAAGGTCATGGGCGGGGCCACCGTGAGCGCAATCAGTGACCCCCATAAGCCCTCCCAAGAAGCAGCCCTAGCCATGGCGCCAGGTGCCAAAGTTTTCAGTGATCACCGAGCCCTGATCGATTCTGGACTCGTTGATGCAATTATCGTTGCAACGCCTAATGACACTCATGCAGCCGTTCTTAAGGATTGTCTTGCCAGTGACTCGGCCGTCTTTGTTGAAAAGCCTCTAGCAACAACGGTTGAAGATTTGAAATCAATTTTGGCTTGGGATGAGAAGCGAAGTGCAATGACATGGATGGGCCTTGAATATCGTTTCATGCCACCAGTTGCTGAAGCTATTGCCCGTGCAAAAGAAGGCGAAGCTGGAAAAATTCACCAGGTAACTATTCGTGAGCACCGCGAACCTTTCTATCCAAAGGTTGATGACTGGAATCGCTTTGCCGAGCGCACAGGTGGAACTCTGGTTGAAAAATGTTGTCACTACTTTAATTTGATGGATTTAGTGATTGGCCAACAACCTGTTCGAGTCTTTGCATCAGGTGGGCAAAGCGTGAACCATCTAGATGAAAAATATGATGGTAAGCAAGCTGACATGTTAGATAACGCTTATGTTGTTTTGGAATATGCCAATGGAGCACGTGCCATGCTGGATCTGTGCATGTTTGGTGAAGGCTCATTTGATAAAGAAATCCTGACAATTGTGGGTGATGAAGGAAAGATTGAATCCTTCTTACCTTCTCAAGTTGTCCGTGCTTCACGCAGGGAATCAATTGGAAAACTTTCAGGGTGGTCACGCGGTGCAAGCCGTGCTCGTGGAAATGAACAAAAGATTGTTCACAACTACGATGTGAAGTACATGGGCCATCATTACGGTGCTTCTTATATTGAACACACTAGGTTCCGTGATGCTATTTTGAATTCAACCCCAGCTGAAGTAACGCTAAAAGATGGCGTAACAAGCGTGGTTACAGGCCTTGCTGCTCATAAGAGCATTAAAGAAGGCAGAGTTGTTGAAATTAAAGAGCTGTGGAGCTAATTACCAGCTAGTCCATGGCTTTGCATGAGCATCAACAATTTCGGCTAACTGCTCTAGGCGTGGAATAGAAACATCTCGTAGTGCTTGTGGAATATCCGCTGCGCCAACAATGTCAGCCCAAACCGCACGGCCTGCAAGGAATCCACTTGCACCACCCATTGCACACGCCTTGACTGCATCATTAAAGAATGGCTGCTTCACACCATTTGAAAGAACTACCCATGGTGATCCAATTGCTTCGGAGATTCTTTCGGCATTTTTGGTTATTAGCTTTAGATCACCTTCACCATGAAAAGGAACTTCAGCTTTATACAGGTCAGGCTTCCAATTGGCTGCTTCCTTGGCGGCGATAATCAACTCTTCTTC